>Ga0209536_100006938_pt1 | contig 17231 bp, 14 predicted proteins | sample DeeMarSeWOR28_12_FD_187461 | JGI IMG/M metagenome (GOLD analysis project Ga0209536, IMG submission 187461) | Marine sediment microbial communities from White Oak River estuary, North Carolina - WOR-2-8_12 (SPAdes) (version 2) | ecosystem: Environmental > Aquatic > Marine > Intertidal zone >... | reverse complement strand
CACATGGCCGGAAGAACCATCCACCAGAATATTGTCCACTATTTAAATTATCTTATCGCCGATTTAGGTCATCCTCCCAGTTTAAGCCGTGCCCGGGAAATTGCCAAGCAAACATTTCTTGAAATACACTATGAAAGCCCGCAGCAGAGCTGGTCTACAGCTGGGGATCCTCCGGTAATGAAGGGCGGACGATTTTATGTATGGAAGCAATATCCCAACATTCGGTTCGGGCGATATCATGGTCATTCACTCGTTGAAGTTAACCACAAGCTTGGACGTTTTATGTTTGAGTTTGCTAAACCTTTTGATCGGGAAAGCGAGAGAGACTGGCTGTTTTTGGTTCTGTTGGCACTTTTAGTGATGATCTTAGCCGGTGCCTACCTGTCCATTCGAAAGGTTTTAAGACCGGTAAAATGGTTGAACGAGGGCGTTCAAGAAGTCAGCAGGGGAAATCTGAAACATCGGGTACCCCTGAAAAAATCGGATGAGCTCAGGGAGCTCGCTCAGGCTTTCAATGATATGACAGATCGAATCCGTGAAATGCTGCAGGCCAAAGAACAACTTTTGCTGGATGTCAGTCATGAACTGCGTTCTCCACTCACCCGCATGAAAGTAGCTTTGGAATTTCTACCGGAAGGTAAGTCTAAAGAAAATATTCGAGCTGATCTTGAAGAAATGGAGAAGATGATTTTTGAAATCCTGGAAACAGCCCGGCAGCATCACATGCACGGAGGGCTGAATCGACAAAGAATAAATCTGGTAGATCTTCTTCACGAGATAATACCTGCATTTGAAAACCAACCTCCCGGTATTCAGCTCAGTGACCTTCCGAAAACAATTGAAACCAATGTGGATCCAGACCAAATTAAAACTGTTTTGAACAACGTGCTGAGCAATGCGCTTAAATATTCACAACCGGCAAGTGATTCTGTTCAGATTACCTATAAGAAACAGGAACCTTATGTGATCCTTCGCATCAAAGACGATGGGATCGGCATACCGGAAGAAGAATTGCCCTTTATTTTTGAACCGTTTTACCGGGTGGATAAATCGCGTTCCAAGCGGACCGGCGGATATGGTTTGGGATTAAGCCTCTGTAAAACCATTATGGAAGCCCATGAAGGGAAGGTTGCCGTTGAAAGTGCGCCGGGTAAAGGCACGACGGTTTTTTTATACTTTCCCGAATCTCCCGGTTAGCCGGTGAATGAGTTAATTGTTATGGCAATAATAAATACACAACCGACTTAACGGTCAAACAGGCCAACGAGTCATTGGCTTTCTTTTTTATTCCCGACTCTATCCATGTATGTCTCAAACGCTGCTTTACCTTCGTCCTGCCAATACTGTTTGTAATATTTCCAATCCCTGCTGAACTTTCTCGGAGGAGAAATCTCATCCTCGGTCTGATGCCACTTTTTGTGCCAGTAATCGCTACGGTCCTTTCGCCAGCGGTCGTGCGCATGATGACCGAATCCACCAAAGATGAGTTTAGCCAAAACGACAATTCCAAAGGCCTGCCAAAATGTGATGGTTGTCAACCCGAAGATCGCCGGCATGATACTGTTCCAGATGAATTTTACCAGGAAGGCGAACACCAGCGCGAATACCACGGCAAACGCCAATCCGACCATCACATGACCGGCAATATGAAACGCCTTTTTTCCGGTATGACCTGAAGATTGGCTTTGGTTATCCCTATGATTATTTTGCATTATCTTTCCTCCTGAAATTCATTTGCGCACTCCAAGGATTTCTCCTATTTTAGTTAAAGCACGAGATTTTCTTGCCAGAAGTGTTCCAATTGGAATGCCCCACGCCTTTGATATTTCTGCATAAGAACGGCCTTCAAATTCTGTCTCTACAATGATTGCTTTATATTTATCATCCAGCGATGCAATCGCTTTAAAAACGCGACCTCTGATTTCTTTTTTGTCAATTTGCAATGCCGGATTATAGGTATAATCACGTATGAGATCGGCCAAAGACATGTTGCTATTTTTAAATACCTCGCTTTCGATCGATATTACATTACTTTTTCTTTTTCTTAGCAGATCAATGATCCGGTTGCGCAAGGACTGATAAACATATGCGGATATGTTTTCAATCGGTATGCTTACATCGGCTCGGTTGAAAAGGTTCAAGGCCACATCGTGCACGATGTCTTCGCTATCTCTGTCGGCGGTGTCTTCAATGAATCGCTGTACATATCGGATCAGTCGTTTACGCTCGGTGTGAAAGAACTCGGATAATTTCTTCTGCTCGATTTCTTTACTCATTTTCTTCTAGAGGTAGACGAAAAATTTGCCTGTTTATTGCATAAAAATTACAAATTGATAAATTCGGTAAATATGTAATATAGTATTAAATTATTTTCGAATAAATAAGAGAAAAATAAATGATCAATTCTATTCTATTTGGTTCCGGCACTTCTGGATTGGGAGGTATATTTTGAAAGTATCGTTTATCTGGTTTGACATGGGTTACACACTACTTTACATGCAGCGGGAGACCACATATCAACAAGCGTTGAAGGCATTTGGCCACAACGTATCAATTGAAGACCTCGAAAGAGAATTTCACCTAACTGATAAACTGTTTATGCGAGAATATCCAGGTGTTTTTTTAAAACCCAGAGGGGTTTTTATGCCCTGGTTTTTAGGAATTCTGAATTATCGCCTCGGACTCAGTCTGAATGTTTGCAAACTTGATGCCCATTGGCATGGAATACAAAAGGAAGTTGAAAATTACTGGTTGCCGTTTGACGGTGTCCACGAGGTTTTGGCGGCGTTAAAGAGAGATTCAGTCGGACTAGGTATCATTTCGAACTGGGATCACACCGCCCGCGATATTTTAAACGGCGCCGAACTCACCGAATATTTCGACCCAATTATCATTTCCTTTGAAGTGGGTTGTAAAAAACCGGATCCGAAAATCTTTAAGATAGCTCTGGAAAGGGTAGGAGAAGACGCAGGCGAGTGCATTTATATCGGAGATAATTATTATGATGATGCTGTAGGCAGCCGCGCAGTAGGCATGAACGCCCTGATCCTCAATCGGTTCGGCAAATTGGGTGTAGAGGAGATTGATGATTGTCCCATTATTCAACACATCTCACAGATTTCTGAATACATTGACATAATCGAGAAAGCATGAAAACGGATTGCAGCGAATAAATAAAAGCGCTTTGAATTTAACTTCGCCTTTCTTTGAAAGAGATTCAGACGAACGGAAAGATCGATGAACGAAACGCAGAATGGAACGATTATTGGAATTGATCGAGGCGCATCATTTACTGATTTTGGTGTTGTCGAATCGAATCGTCTAATTGATGCTTTGGGCCTCGAAAAAAGGGATTGGGACAGCATTTGTAAGGTATATAACGAACTGGCTGCAAAATATAAAACCGAGCATGTTGTGTTTACCGGATCTGTAGCGGAAAGGCCGGATAATTTCAAAAATAAGATTCAGGTTATACCCGAGATAGATGCCATCGGTTTTGGCGGGGCAACACTTGCCGGGTGCAAAGAGTGTATCGTTGTCAATATGGGAACCGGATCAGCGATCGTGCATTTCGCAAATAACCGGGCAAGGCATGTCGGAGGAACGGGAGTCGGTGGTGGAACGATTAAAGGCCTTTCATCTTTGATTTGCGATATTGAAGACCCTGTGGTGCTTGAAACCAAGGCCTTAAAAGGCAAAGCGTCACATCTGAATTTAACCATTTCGGATCTCGGTTATGAAAGCATCAGTTTCTTGGGTTCGGATGTTACCGCCAGCAACTTCGCATCCATAAAATCAAACCGCATAGAAGATCTGGCTGCCGCTATTTTAAGATTGGTGGGCGAAACGGTTGGTATCATTGCATCTATTTGTGCCCGTGAAATGGGTTGCATGGATAAAATTGTCATGGTTGGCAAGGTGGTTCAAAGTCAATATATCCGAGAAACTTTAAAGCTTGTCGGTGAATTGTATCAAACAACCTTTATTTTCCCGAATCACCCCGGATATGCGACGGTTTTTGGGGCGGCCATGAAATACCGGTATGATCTGCTTAAAGCTCAAAAATGAAAATATCTAAAGCGAGCGACAGCGAAGCAATCTCATGAGATTGCAACGTCGCTTCGCTCCGACTCGGCCGAGCACTTCGAGTGAGCCTCAGTCAAACTCCTCATCTCGGGCCGCCAAAGGAGGGAAGACAAGTTGCTTTCCAATTGTCGAAGACCCGCTTAGGTGGGGACGAGGGAGGTTAGGTCTTCGCTTTCTGGATGACCTGATTATTTAATATAAGGAGGATATCATTAAGATTACAACCATCGGTTGGTGGGGCGCCTACCCAAATGCGAACGAAGCCACGGCAGGGTATTTGCTGCAAGCTGACCATTTAAATATTTTGCTTGATTGCGGGTCCGGCGTATTAACGCTGCTTCAAAATTACATAGACCTGGAGCGTTTGGATGCAGTGGTGTTATCCCATTATCACTGGGACCATATCGCGGATATCGGGTGTTTGCAGTATGCCTCGCGGGTGTTGATGGACCTGGGGAAGAGAGAAAAACCGCTTGTCATTTATGGCCACACTGAGGATGAACATTTTGAACGGCTGACGTATTTGTCCTACAGTGAGGCCCATGGCTTTGATACAGCGGGCGAACTGAAGTTGGGTGACCTGCAATTTACTTTCAGCAGAAACGTGCACCCAGACCCGTGCTTTTCCATGCGAATCGAAAAAAATGAAAAGGCTTTGGTATATATCGCCGATACCGAATGGACCGATGATCTCGTTAATATAGCGCAAGGTGCGGATTTGCTGCTTTGCGAGTCCAGCCTATATGACGAGTTCATTGGCAAGATCCCCGGACACCTAACCGCCGGTGAAGCCGGCGCTATTGCAGCCGCGGCCGATGTAAAACATTTAGTATTAAATCATTTGCCGCACTTTGGGAATCACAACATGCTCTTGGCCCAAGCCAGGAAAAAATTCAACGGTCCCGTTGAATTAGCTACGACGGGAAAGTTCTGGGAACTGTAAACCGAGTTGAGTTAAAACACAATTAGATGTCATTTGTTACTGGATATCAGTTATTCGTTTGGGAACAATAACTAATTGTTGAGCATTTTTGCACAATCAATGTCCAATTAAATAGTACTATCCCAAGCGCGAAAGGACCAAATCATTCTAATTTTTGCCTTCAGAAGATTTAGCCGACTAATTCTTACAGTACTGATCATTTCCACTATCATCTTTCTGGTCATCCGGGTCATACCGGGTGATCCGGCCCTGGTTGTTGCCGGAATCGATGCCGCAGAATCAGATATTGAAGCCATTCGGACCAAGCTGGGGACGGATAAACCCATTTTGCAGCAATACGTTGAATGGATCTGGAAGGTGGCTCGCTTTGATTTTGATAAATCTATGATTTCCGGACAGCCGGTCACCCGTCTGATCATAGAGCGCCTTCCGCTTACGCTGACCCTCGCTTTGCTGGGCCTGGTTATTTCCATTCTCATTTCTATTCCGCTAGGTGTTGTTTCAGCGGTTAAGCGCTGGTCATTCTGGGATTATTTGGGGATGGTCTTTTCTCAGATCGGAATGGCCATACCCAGTTTCTGGTTGGGGATTTTGCTGCTGCTGTTGTTGTCGGTTAAAATTCAACTTTTTCCGTTGTTCGGTGCCGGCACGCTCAAACATCTCATCTTGCCGGCTATTTCTCTGGGCATTGCCAGGGCTGCGGTTTTATTGCGACTAACCCGGGCCTCTATGGTAGAAGAGCTCAGCAAGGAATATGTCATTACCGCCAGATCCAAAGGGTTAACCGAGCGGATGGTCAATTACAAACACGCTCTTAAAAATGCTCTGCTGCCCGTTATTACCATAGCTGGTATCCAACTGGGGTATATGTTGGGGGGGGCGATTATCATCGAACAGGTCTTTTCTTTACCCGGGTTAGGGAGACTTTTTCTGTTTGGTATTTATCAGCGCGACTTCCCCCTAATCCAGGGCGGGGTTGTATTTGTGGCATTTATTTTTTCGTTTATCAATTTTGCAGTGGATATGTTGTATAGTATAATCAATCCAAAAATCAGAATTTCATAGTTTACAAAATTATTAAATAAACGCGTCGCGTCTGCAATCCTGCATCAAGCAGGGCCATAAAGCCTTAGGGCGGATTCGTGAGACAGCTTCTGGTTTCCATCCAAAAACACTGAAGTGCTTTTCCTGAACATAAGGGCGGTGGCAATTGGGTAATTTGTTAACTATCAAAAATCTGGATGTCAGTTTTGAACAGGAGCAGAGTGATGCCCGGGCACTGCGAGGAGTGGATTTGTCCCTGTCTTCCGGCGAGACCCATGCGCTAGTCGGTGAATCCGGGTCCGGCAAGACAGTTACGTCCATGTGCATTTTGGGGCTTTTGCCGATTCCTCCGGCCAATGTCAACAGCGGAGAGATTATCTTTCACGGCAAAAATCTTCTATCTCTTTCCGAATCCGAAAAGCGCAAGGTTCGGGGCAAGGAAATCGGTATGATTTTTCAGGAGCCCGCCAAATATTTAAATCCGGCCTATAACATCGGCGAACAAATTACCGAGACTCTCATCACCCACTTTCAAACTGATCGCAAATCAGCCACCGGCCAGGCGTTGGAGTTTTTGCATCTGGTAGGCTTTGGGAAAAGCCGGCGCATTCTCAACAGTTACCCCCATGAACTCTCCGGCGGCATGAAGCAGCGGGCGATGATTGCGATGGCCATATGCTGTCATCCGGCGTTGTTGATTGCAGATGAGCCCACCACGGCACTGGATGTCACCCTGCAACTCCAAATTTTACGGCTTATTCACAGGCTCAAGATCAAATTCACCATGGGAATTCTGTTTATCTCACATGATCTGGGCGTCGTAAATGAAATCTCAGATAAAATATCCGTTATCTATGCCGGTAAAATTGTAGAATCGGCGGTAAAAGACCAGCTTTTCGAAAACCCGCTGCATCCCTATACCAAATTACTTTTATTGTCTATCCCGGATGCTGCCAAGCGTGGGACGCGCTTAAAAGCAATTCCGGGGACTGTTCCCGATGCAGGACATATTCCTGCGGGATGCAGTTTTCATCCGCGGTGCCCCTTGGCCGAGGATAAATGTAAAATTGAAATTCCGGCAACTGTCGACTACGACAACGGCCATCTGGCGGCGTGCCATTTTATTGGAAAAAAATGGATCGATTCCTATCAATAAAGAATCTGGAAAAACGGTATTACGGTCACGGATTTCTTAGCCGCAAACGATCCGCCGTGCGTGCGGTTGACGGCGTAAGTTTGGGAATCGATGGCAACACCGTATTTGGATTGGTGGGAGAATCCGGATGCGGCAAGACCACCCTAGTTCGCGCTGTGCTCTACTTGGATCCACCGACATCCGGAGAAGTCTGGTTTGATGGTACCCTGCTGGGTGGACTTCGATCCAGAGAACTGAGATCATACAGAAAGCGCATGCAGATTGTATTTCAGGATCCCAACAGTGCGCTGAATCCCAAAATGCGCATACAAGACAGCCTTGCTGAAGGGCTTATTAATCGCGGTTGGGCACATCAAAAACGGATCAAGCGCATTGAAGAACTGCTTGATCTCGTCGGCATTTCACCGGCACACCGATCGCGTTATCCCCATGAATTTTCAGGCGGGCAAAAACAGCGGATTGTCATTGCCAGAGCACTGACGATGGAGCCTGACTTTCTCGCCCTGGATGAACCGGTCTCCAATCTCGATGTATCCATTCAGGCCCAGATCATCAATCTGCTGCTGGATCTCAAGAAGGAGCTGGCCTTAACGTACTTGTTTATTTCCCATGATCTCAATCTGGTCGCATACCTAAGTGACCGGATCGGTGTGATGTACAACGGACGGATAATGGAGATTTCATCTACCGATGAAATGATCAATAACCCTTGCCATCCGTATACATTGAAGCTATTCTCATCGGTACCTGGCAAACAGACCATCGATAAGACAGATGATGGGAGTTCAGAACGTGCTATTGAGAAATGGACAACGATGCCTGCAGCCGGTTGTTTGTATGCCGATCAATGCATTGCTGAACAACAGCGTTGCCGTCAGGTGGCACCGGAATTGCGTGAAATTCGAAAAGGGCATCGGGTGGCATGCTTCCGAGCTTAGATTCACAGAATTGTTTAATAGGCAACACAGATCCATAATTTTAAAACAAATCAACCATTTAACCAACCCGAAAGGAGGAACTCATGAACCGCTTTTTTAAAATTACATGTTGCCTTGCTTTAGCGTTTTTTCTCATTGGAGGGCTGATGGGAGCCCACGGTATCGCGCAGGCAAAGGCCTTGAACTTTGCGTTATCCGGCAACCCGGATACCCTAGACCCTCATAAAACCTCGGGCACCCTGACATTTCAAACCATAAAGAGTATCTATGATACCTTAGCGGAGCCGGATATGAGCGGTAAAATTGTGCCGGCCCTGGCGCGAAAATGGGAGGTCTCCGACGATGCCTTGAGCTGGACGTTTTATCTCAGAAAAGGCGTGGTTTTTCACAACGGTGATAAGTTGACCTCAAAGGATGTGAAAGCCACCCTTGAACGTATCAAAGACAAGGCGACGGCCTCACCGAAGGCCAAAGAGTTTGCGGCCATATCTGCCATTGAAACTCCGGATGATTTCACCGTTGTTTTAAAGCTCAAAGAGCCCCGTTCGCCCCTGCTGGCATCTCTGGCGTCGGGATGGGGGGCCATTTTACCCAAGGGGTTGATTGATAACGGACATGATTTTGCCACCAACCCGGTGGGCACCGGGCCATTCAAGCTCAAGGAATGGGTGCGAGACAGCCGCATTGTAATGGTGAAAAATAACAACTACTGGTTGTCAGGGCTTCCCAAGTTAGACCAAGTGGTTATGCATATTATTCCGGAACGGGCGGTCCAGGTTCAGGGCCTCATCTCTGGTCAAATCGATGTCAGCTATATTGTGGATCAGGATGATATTCCACTATTACAGGCCAGTCCGGATGTGCAGATTGAAGAATCGTTGTCCGCTCTGATTCTGGTGATGTCTATAAATTGCAGCCATCCGGTGCTGAATGATATCCGGGTGCGACAGGCGCTTAATTATGCCATTGACAAGCAAAAAGTCTTAAATGTGGCTTATGGCGGTGGTAAACCAATAGGCACCTTCATGGACTACGGAAATGCCTATTACAAAGATTTTACCCAATTATATCCCTATAATCCCGAAAAAGCCAAAAATCTGCTGGCCGAAGCCGGAGTTGGTAAGGACACCATTTTTGAGCTGTTTTTACCGCAAAATTATGAATTGCATGTCAAGGCCGGTGAAATGTATCAGGCCATGCTCACCGAGGTGGGGCTTAATGTAAAGATCAAACTGGTGGATTGGTCAACCTGGATCAGTGATGTGTATCGTGGTGCCAAATATGACCTAACGGTCATCGGGCACACCGGCAAACTCGACCCCGACGGCACCCTGGGCGGTTACGGAACAAAAGGCCGCTATGTGAAATGGATAAATCCCCGGGCTGCCGAATTAATTAAAGAAGCCAAAACGGTATCCGGATTTGATAATAGAAAAAAGCTTTACGATGAAGTTCTCAAACTTATGGCCGAAGAAGTTCCGTTCATGTTTTTGGGATCATCCTACCGCCATGTTGCCTACCGGACGAGTGTTGCGGATTTTAGGATGACACCCAAGTTGGATACGTTTGATTTCAGATGGACGACGTTGAAATAAGCTTTGGTTTAAAACGTGCTCGGCATGAAGTTGATTTTCAGAGAAATTAAGACTGCCTTAGCGGCGAGTGCCTAAAATGAGAAAACGCAATAAATTAATGTATTTATCTGTCGGGTATATTGTGATTCTGGGAGTTGCCGCGTTGGCAGCTCCCATGATTGCACCTCACAACCCGATTGCTCAGAACTTAGAAGAGCGTTTTTCACCATCCAACAAAGCGCATTTGCTGGGAACGGACAATTTTGGACGCGATATTTTAAGTCGCGTGATTTACGGCTCGCGCTCGGCGCTGCTGGTGGGTATTGTGGCTGTCTCCATTGCCGTGTTAATTGGATCGGTTGTGGGATTGATAGCAGGTCTTGCAACCCGAACGATCGACAATTTTTTGATGCTGTTGATGGATAGTCTGCTGTCTTTTCCAACCATCTTGCTGGCTATCACTGTCGTTTCTTTTTTGGGTTATGGGTTGATCCAGGTAATGCTGGCCATTGGTGTGATTTTCAGTCCGGTATTTGCCCGCCTGGTAAGAGCGGAAACCCTGGCAATTAAGACAGAATCGTACGTTGAAGCCTCCCGCGCTCTGGGAACCCCTATAGTCAAAACCGTCTATAAGCATATCATTCCAAATTTGCTCGGCAAAGTCATCGTGCAATGTTCGATTACGTTTGCGCTGACAGTGGTCATTGAAGCGTCGCTGTCGTATTTAGGGCTGGGAACTCAGCCGCCCAATCCAAGCTGGGGCCTCATGCTTAAAGACGCCCGCAATTATCTGGTGCAGGCACCCTGGATGGCCATTTATCCGGGAATGGTGCTGGCGTTTACGGTATTGAGCTTTAATATTTTAGGAGATGCTCTATCTGAAAAACTAAACCCAAAACTGTAAAAGAACCGATTGAAATCACCATCTTTTGCCCGATGGCTGTGTTGGCCCGCCGTGATGGCGGGGTTTGCATCTGATTAAAGATTTCAAGATGCTCATCAATTTATGATTCCAATCTTTTCTTGTTGCGACTGAGGAGCTTGATTTGAAAATCGGGATATTATCAGACCTGCATGTGGATATTGATCATCGCCAACCGGACGGTATCATCCAGGGTCTTGTGGAGACCATTAAACAACAGCGCGTCGATCTCATGATCATTGCCGGGGATGTCGCTAATGATTATGAACTCACGTTGCAGGTTCTGCATGCCCTTGAGGATTCGACGGGGGTGAACTGCCTGTTTGTACCGGGTAACCATGATATCTGGAACGAAAAGCATCCCGATAAGACTTCATGGGATACTTACGAAGCGTTGCAAAAATTCCCCGGCAATCTTTCAAGCGGTCCTTATGATTTAACCAAGGGTTGGATTGCTATCGGCGATATCGGCTGGTACGATTACTCCTTCGGCAGTCGACAATATTCAACGGAAGACTTTGATCGAATGATAATTAATGGGCGTCTGTGGCAGGATAAAATAAATGCCGACTGGGTAAAATCAAGCCTCGAGATGCATCACTATTTCTATCATAAGCTTGAGCGGCAGTTACAAAACCATCAGGATAAAAAGATTGTACTGGTAACCCACGTGTTACCGCTGGTAGATTTTACCGTCCAGCCGGCTGATCGAATATGGAACTATTTGAATGCCTTTCTGGGCAGCAAACAATACGGCCGACTGGCATTAAACTATTCGGTTGCCTATTCAATCTGCGGTCACGTCCATTATCGGATGCAACGAAGGTATGAAAACACCCTATTCATCTGCAATTGTTTAAATTACGCCAATCAATGGAGAGACAATGATGATCCGATAGTTGAAGTTGCCCGCGCTTTTAAGACCATCAAATTAGCCTAGAACTGGTTTCAAAACGTCCATCTTTATATCCGATAGCTGCGTTAATCGTCGTCGAAAAATGCTCACGTACTCGGTATACGCTAAGCTTTTTTGCTCTGCTCGCCTTGCTCTCGTATTCACATTTAAGTTTCTGATTTTTTTTCCGATATATAAAATAGTACCTTGTAAATAATAATTTTTAAATGACTCATAAAACAGTGGTCCCAGACAATGCCAGGGTAAAAATCAGCATAAATATATAATCTTAAGAGGAGATAATGAAAAATTATTGTAATTCTCATCCAACACGATTAGCCCACTGGAGTTGTGGGGACTGCGGCGCTTATTTATGTCCCGAGTGTGTTTCGGAGCGTGACGGCGGAACTTTCGGACAGAAAACTCTTCATTTTTGTCCGAAATGCAATCTTCCTGCCGAATGGGTTGGTGTGGCCAATCTTATTGAGCCCTTCTGGAAACGCATGCCCCGAATATTTGCCTATCCTTTCTCTCCGGCTCCATTGATATTGATGTGTGTCATGGCGGTTGCCTCATTCTTATTATCAGGGCCGGGCTTAATCATAACCTTAATACAAGGGGCTTTTTGGTTAATGGTTTTGAAGTATTCGTTTGAATCACTTAAGGCTACGGCAAGTGGCAATCTGAAACCGCCTCCATTCAACTCCAACACTGTTTCCGATGATATCCATCTGGTTTTCAAACAGTTTCTATTATATATATTTATCTTTATTGCATTTGGTTTTATCATTGCAAAAGCGGGTTTATTTCTCGGCTTTGCGTTTCTGATTATTACCCTCTTTTTTGTTCCCTCGATGATCATTCTTTTGGTCACCAGCAGCAGTCTTAGGCATGCATTAAATCCCGTTGTCTTCGTGGGGCTGACCTTCAGGATCGGCTGGGCATATCTGCTGATGTATTTTTTCCTGTTTCTCTTGGGTACGGCACCTGCTTTCCTGGCCAATTACGTCATAAAATTTTTTCCGGACGGCATGCATGTCATGCTGTTTAATTTTGCAAAAAGTTTCTATACCATAGTTTCCTACCATCTTATGGGTTATGTTATCCTGCAATACCATGATAGAATCGGATATCAGGTGGATTATGAGGATTTCCAGGATCCAACCACCAAGGTGAATCAGACCAAAGAAGTTGATCCGGACCTTGCTGTGTTAAATGTCGTAAATCCGCTTATTCAGGATGGCAAATTGGATGAGGCCATTGCGAAAATAAAGGAAATGACAAATGCCCAGGGAATAAAAGGCCTAAATCTATCGGAGCGCTATTACAATCTGTTAAAGATGAGGAAGCGGACCGATGAATTGGTAGAACACGGGACCAATCATCTGGATTTGCTGGTTGCCGAAAATAATAAGACTAAGGCCTTAAAGGTATTTACGGAATGCTCAAAGCTAAAGCCGGATTTTCTTCCAAGCGCTGATGCATTATTCAAACTGGGAAGCTGGATGAATGAAACCGGGAAAATTGAAGCGGCACTGAAGACATACAACCGCCTTGTTAAATCCTATCCTCAAAATCCCATTGTACCAAAAGCTTATTTTCGTGTGGCCCAGATATTTCATGATCGTTTAATGAATACCGATAAAGCCAAGAAAATGCTCGGTGCTTTAAAACAGAAATATCCGGAGCATGATATCATACCCGTTGTGGAAAATTATCTGGCCAACATTTAACTTTTAAAACTTGCGGAGAGGAGAATATGTGGGAGCGGCTTCCAGCCGCGAAGCAGGCTTTTTAATAGAAAATCAGGGACATTATGCACTGCTCGGTTTGCTGAGGTTTCTCCTGGCGATTTGCCCTTCCGTCGAATTGGGATACCGGCTACCAAGAACTTTCAGGCATTTCTGGTACTTTGCATTGATTCCTTTTTTTCGGTATCCCGTAGCAAGTTTAAGCAATGCTGTCGGGATATCCGGGATATCCGGCTTTTGCTTTAATAACATCGCCAGAATTCGTTCCGCTTTTTCCGGCGCTCCGGCACCGATTAATATAGGAATCATTTTAAAATATAGTTTCGGGGATAGGCGCGGACGTTTGGCGAGCTCAGTATATTCGTCAAAGATTTTTTTAGCGGAGTCATTATTATCATTTTCCAACGTTAAACAGCTTAACAATTTTATGGTTATTTCATGAAATCCAGGATCCTGCGGATTTGATTTTCTTAGGTTAAACAGATGAGTCATTGCACCAATATGATCGGGCTCTTTGATCAATGCCTCTTCGAGTAATTTACCGCCGGTTTCCATGTCCAATTGCCGGATATGTTGCAATGCTTTTTCTATGATCGGTGATACTTCATCTTCCGGCTCCGGTTCTAGAATATCCGCGTTGAAGGCGTGTAGAAATTTTAAGTTAATAAATCCCAAAATAGCACCGGAGATTAAACCGCCGATGTGGGCCACATAGGCCACGCTGCTGATGCCGCCGAAAAATAACTGATAGAATTCATTAGCTACCCAGATAGGCAAAAGGAAGATCGCCCGAACCTTTAGGTAATTAAAATAAAATCCTAACGAGTAGAAGATCTTTACCTTTTTCTTGCCATACAGAATGGTAAAGGCTCCCATAAGACCGGCAATCGCTCCGGAAGCACCTACTAGTGGAACCGGACTTTTGGGATAAATGAGCCAGAAGAGTGTCACAGCGCCAAAGCCGGTTAAGATATAAGATGTGCTGTAAAACTTTCGGCCGCCACCCATCTCAAGCATACAGCCGACCAGCCATAGAAATATCATGTTTCCAAATAGATGGCCGAAACCACCATGGAGGAACATATGGGTTAGAAAGGTGATCGGTTTATGGTCGGTAGGAATAAATCCGTATTTTAAAAGAGTAATCTCCGCTCGGAGATACTCGTATTCATCTCTTAATTCCTTCCATTTCAAATATTCAGGATCCCGGGGGGTAATAATCTCGTCATTGCCTAGCTTATCAAGAAAATCGGAATCCTTGATCATTTCCTGATAGCAGCGCAATGCTTGCTCTTCATTTAATTGACCCTTGGCATCATATAGAGATGATTCATTGCTGGAAGTATCGCGATACTCAGCATACCGCTCAATTTCGATTTCCGCCAGCCCGGAAGTAAAATAAAACTCTTCCGCCTTGAAATACTTTTTATTATCGCCGAATTGAAAAATGAAATACACAAGACAGTTGATGAGGATAAGAACGAACGTAACAACGGGAGGGTTGCGCCAACTGATTTTATCTGTCAGGGGGATAAGTAACATAAAATGTTTCGCCTTTAGCCTGTTTTACTCAGCATCTTTCTTTGTTAATCGAGACCAGCAGATGAACAACCATGACTTATTCCCGTTACTATTTTTATGTAATCGGCAAAGATAGTGCATTTCTTTAGCAAAAAGCTTTATAATCTTATAATTCCCCGTAGTTTTATGCGGAGAGATTAATTTGCTTTGTTGGCTAATTGATGCACAGGCGGAAGAGCTACCAGGTCTTAAAAATGACAACCCCTCCCCCGTAAAAGAGGAGGGGTCCTCAACTAAAGAAAAGATTAAGGTGTGATCAGATCGATGTCTTTAACAACACCGAAGTGACGGAATCTGTCGTTTTTTCCTTTGAAGTCTTGATACTGTTTCTAGGCTGCCACGCTTCTGCGACCTACATAACTTGATGCTAAACAAATAGACCTAAGGGTAAAGTTTTGAGCCTTTTTTCGGTAAAACAACGAACTGCGGACAGTTATATTTTAATATTTGAGAGAATTTCTTTTTCTTTGATTACGACCTGACGTTCAAGGATTTGCACCTTACGTGTTAATTTTTCTACGAAGACATCATCTTTGATTGAGGCTAAATTTACTTTCACATTATACAACGCCGCCATGACCGCTGTTCTGGCTAACATTGCAGCCACTGCTCCATCGGTGACGGCATTTATGTTGCCCTTTTTGACAACCTTTTCAATCAACTCCAACGTTTTAAACGCATCTTCGGCGACACCCATAGGAATCAGGGCTGCATTTTTCAAGCCGTCTTGAATTGCCCTTGCACGCCGGTTTTTTTCGTCTTCCGTCATTTTAGGCAGTTTAAAGGCGGCCATTACCTGCTGATAAGCCTCGGGGTCATTGTCGATATCATGGATTAATTTATCACGAAGCCCCGAAGCAGCTTCGGCTATTTCCTTCATTTCTGCGTCGACGGATTCATATCCCTTTTTTCCTATCGTCAGGTTGGCCACCATTTCCGAAAGGCTTGCGGCTGCCGCTGCACTTAAAGCTGCGATGCTGCCCCCGCCGGGGACGGGCTCACCGGAGGCGGTTTTCTCAAAATATTCTGTAAGGGTAAGATTTTTTAACAATGAATAATTCCCCCCTTTTCTTTATCGAATATCAAATTTCCTTTTTTGATAACCTTTGTTACTGTGCTGACGCCCAGATGATAGGGAATAAATTTATAGGAAGGAAACTCGAGAACAATCAAATCGCCGGTTTTGCCGGTGTCTATACTACCGATGGTATCAGCCCTGTCAAGTGCTGCCGCGCCATTTATGGTTAGGGCAGTCATCGCTTCTTCTATGGTCATGTTCATGTATAGGGTTGCCAGAGCAAATATAAGGGGAATGGATTCCGTAAAACAGCTACCCGGATTAAAGTCGGTAGCCAACGCAACGGCACAATTATTGTCAATGATAAATCTGCCACGGGCATAGGGTTCTTTTAAGCTGAAAGCAGTTGCGGGCAGCAAGGTTGCTACCACACCGGCTTTTGCCATCTTACGAATACCTTCGTCAGAGGCTTGCAGAAGATGATCTGCGGACACTGCGTCAAGCTCGGCAGCGAGTTCGGCGCCGCCGATCTGAACGATTTCATCGGCGTGAAGCTTTGCTTTAAGCCCCAGCGCCTTTGCTTTGGATAGCAGATGTCTTGACTGCTCAACTGAAAAGACATTTTTTTCACAAAAAATATCACAAAATTCAGCTAAATTTTTCTCGACCACCTCCGGCATAACGTCGTCTATTATAAAATCGATAAATTCATCTTCCTTGCCCTTGAAATTTTCGGGCACCGCATGGGCACCTAGAAATGTCGGAACAACGTCCAGATAATGAACGGTGTTCAAATGATCCATTGCTTCGAGTTGCTTGAGTTCCGTATCTTTATCCAGACCATAGCCGCTTTTGCCTTCCACCGTGGTGACCCCGAATGACAGCATCGAATCCAGGCGTTTAATTCCGGATACAATCAATTCTTCTTTACCAGCATTGCGGGTCGCCTCAACCGTGTTTACGATGCCTCCGCCGCGTTCCATGATTTCCATATAACTGTCGCCCCGGAGTCGCCACGAAAATTCTTCTGCCCGATAACCACCAAAAACAAGATGGGTGTGAGAATCGACAAAACCGGGTAAGACGGCCCTATCTGCCGCATCGATCGTATCAAAGTCTGTCAAATCAAGTTTGGATTTTTCAATTTCTGCTAGAATTTGTTTGGTTTTACCGAGCGCCGAAATCCAGCCCTCTTTGACAACCACGGCGCCATCGTGGATGATATGCAGTTCGGCCATTTCTTTGCCCTTTTTGGCTGCAAAGCCGCTGCATGTCACCAACTCGGATGCGTTTTTTATTATGAGATTTCCATTCATGCGTATA
>Ga0209536_100006937_pt1 | contig 17231 bp, 18 predicted proteins | sample DeeMarSeWOR28_12_FD_187461 | JGI IMG/M metagenome (GOLD analysis project Ga0209536, IMG submission 187461) | Marine sediment microbial communities from White Oak River estuary, North Carolina - WOR-2-8_12 (SPAdes) (version 2) | ecosystem: Environmental > Aquatic > Marine > Intertidal zone >... | reverse complement strand
GGGGCTGGAAAAAGAATGGTTGATTGATTCACGCAGCCATTCCAGCAACTTTTGTTGCGCGTCATCGGAAACGACAATATCGAGATTGTCTATATCTGTTCGGGAAATGCAGTCAGCGGGATCGCCAGAGGTCACGAGCTTCTGAAGTCCAAATTTAGACCGTGTTGAAATTCGATAATAGCGACTCAACGATTGCTGAAAATCTGCATCGCACAACAGCACACGCTGGCCCATATCGGCCAGAATACCGCCGAACTGAGCACTGAATGATGTCTTACCGACACCTCCCTTGGTAGATACAACGCCATATATCTTTGCCATAATTGTCACCCATAAAAGTTGTTGTAGGACGGTGTTGGGTGGGAGGCATCTTATTTAAGTCCTGTATTTAAGTGTTTTTCGTATCAAACCCTATCTGCTCAAAATCCGAACAATTGCGTATAATGTATATTATGTTAAATTACAGATTCCTCCACTGATACAACATGATTCGAGCTAAATCCCTATCTTGCAATAAACCTCTATCTCTTCCATTATGGTACCAGTCAATAAAACCTGTTTTTCGCATATGAACAACTTTGTATCTCTTCTCTTTAAGTCTTTAACTTGAAGGATTTATCTTGCTTACTAACCATAATGAACCAAATCCTTTTGTCACAGATATTTCTTATCATATATGGGATAGCAAATATCGTTGGCGTGATGGTGATACTGTTATTGATCACACCATACAAAATACGTGGCAACGTGTTGCAAATGCTTTGGCTTCTGTTGAGCCAAGGAACCAAACTGAATGGCAAAGCCGCTTTTATCAAGTTCTCGACGGTTTTAAGTTTCTACCCGCTGGACGCATTTTGGCCGGTGCTGGCACTCAGCATCGAGTCACTCTATTTAATTGCTTTGTCATGGGTGTCGTTGAAGATTCTATGGATGGGATTTTTGACGGGCTAAAGGAAGGTGCGCTTACCATGCAACAAGGCGGCGGCGTGGGTTACGATTTTTCCACTTTACGACCTAAAGGTACTCTCGCACACGCAACCGGCGGAATTGCTTCCGGTCCAGTATCGTTTATGCGTATTTGGAATACCATGTGTTCTACTCTACTTTCTACTGGCGCAAGGCGCGGAGCCATGATGGCTACCATGCGCTGTGATCACCCCGATATAGAAGAGTTTATTAATGCCAAACAATCTTCCAGTGAGCTAAACCATTTCAACCTCTCAGTACAAGTGTTTGATGAGTTTATGGACGCTGTGCGTCGCGATGATGAATGGGCATTGGTATTTCCCGCAGCCGATTTAAATACAAACGGTGGTTCTGATAGTGAAGTAAGTGAAATACTTATGAAGCGTTGGTCAGGCGCAACAGATCCCATCGCTTGCCGTGTGATTAAGAAAGTAAAAGCCAAAGAGCTTTGGAACAAAATTGTTCGTGCCACTTATGACTACGCAGAACCTGGTGTTTTGTTTATTGATCGTATCAATGAAATGAATAACTTATGGTATTGCGAGCACATCAGCGCAACCAATCCTTGCGGCGAAATTCCTCTTCCTCCTTACGGCGCTTGTGACTTGGGTTCAATTAATTTAACGCGGTTTGTAACCAAGCCTTTTACCAACGACGCTAAATTGGACATAGAACGCATTGTAGAAACAACGCAGATGGCTGTTCGTATGTTAGATAATGTCATCGATATCTCAGGCTATCCATTGACTAAACAAGCTGATGTGCAAAATCAAACCCGGCGTATCGGATTAGGTATAACAGGACTAGCCAATGCTCTCTTGATGCTAGGCTTACACTATGGTGAAGCCGACAGTCGTGAAACAGCTGCTAAAATCATGAAGACTATATGCGATACAGCGTATCGAGCTTCCATCGAATTGGCAAAAGAGAAAGGTCCTTTCCTACGGTTCGATTCTGAAAAATATATGCAAAGCCGATTCATTCAATCCTTGTCTCAAGACATTCGCGATGGTATTGCCAAGCACGGCATTCGCAACAGTCATTTAACCGCTATTGCGCCAACTGGTACAATTAGCCTGCTTGCTAATAATATTTCCAGTGGCCTGGAACCCATTTATGATGAAAGCGTCAAACGCCGGGTATTGGAATTAGACGGTAGTTATAAAGAATACACTATTACTGATAACGCTTGCCGTTTATGGCAAGAATTGAACAAAAATCAATCCTTACCTAACCAATTCATCACGGCAGAACAGCTATCCCCTAAAGCCCATTTAGCCATGCAGGCAGCCCTGCAACCCTACGTGGACAATTCCATTTCCAAAACCATCAATATCCCAGAAGATTACCCTTTTGACTCTTTTGCGGAAGTTTATGATCTAGCATATGAAAGTGGTTTAAAAGGCTGTACGACTTTCCGCCCTACCCACGATCGGGAATCTATTCTTAAAATGTCCCATGCGGAAAAAGCGCCCCACTGTTGCAATTTGGAGCGGGAAGCGGATTAATTCTTCGAAAATAACTTGAGGTCCGCCATAGCTAAAAAAGGAAATTCCAACTAAAATCAGCAGATTCTGTTCAAGTTCTCTTTGCTTTCCCTAGTAGCACCTTTTCCACGAATCGTAAATGTGAGCAGCCATGAATAAATCTACTGATTTGAACGCACGCTTTGGGGTTGAGAATACAGTCAACTTCGAACAAGGTCCGGGTGGCCTGGTCATTATTCAAATTACTATCTCAGATGCAAAAGCAAGTATAGCGTTACAAGGAGCTCAAGTTTTAACTTGGACGCCAACCGATGAACAACCGGTAATATGGCTTTCTCCCGAGGCGAAATATATCGCTAATAAGTCCCTGCGTGGCGGCGTTCCTATTTGTTGGCCATGGTTCGGTCCACACGAATCACAATCCTCTTTTCCAGCTCATGGTGTGGCCCGGACCTCGACTTGGCAAGTTAACTCAGTTGACGTATTAACCGATGGCCGAGTTCAGTTGCGTTTCACTTTGCCACAAACTGTCGATATAGGTGCCTATTGGCCGTACGTCACACCCTTACACTATGTGGTGACTATAGGCCGCACCTTGGAATTGGAATTGACTACACATAATGAATCCGAAACGGAGATCACATTAGGTGAAGCGCTGCATACCTATTTTGCAGTTAGCGATGTTCGGAGTGTACATGTGAATGGTTTGAATGGTTGCGAATATATAGACAAAGTCGATGGAAGTCTTCGTAAACTGCAACAAGGCGAAGTTAATATCACTGGAGAAGTTGACCGTGTCTACCTTGACACAACAAGCGAATGTATTATTGAGGATATTGGCTGGCAACGGCGCATTCATATCGAAAAACAAGGCAGCCGATCTACAGTAGTGTGGAATCCATGGATCGAAAAAGGCGCTAAATTAGGCGACTTAGGAGAAACAGGTTATTTGAATATGTTGTGCGTGGAAAGCGCCAATGCTGCTGATAATGTTGCTACTGTAACCAGCGGCGGCCAACATCAACTTTGGGTAAAATATAGTATCTCGCATTAATATTGTCTATTTAAGACGTTTTTTGCTTGGAAAGCCCTGCTGTAAGTACTAACCGCATAGCGTCTTCTACGGACATATCGATCCTTTTGATTTGTGAACTGGGGATATAGATGGTGTAACCCCCAATTTGGTAGCTCATGGGCAAATACACGGACACCAATTCTTCAGAGTTCGCCAAGGCTGGAATTTCATTTACTTTTTCGTTAGTTAGAAAACCAATTAAACGAACATTGTTAAACGTAACCAGCACCACATTCTTCAAATCTTTCTGCTGTCGAGTAGCGGTAAAGTACTCCATAAAATCACTCAGAGCACTATAAATCGACTTTACTAGCGGAATTTGCTTTAGTAATCGCTCACCAATTCTTATTAACCGTTGTACTATCCAGGCATTAACCGCTAGGCCAACAAAAAACAATAACACTAAACCGACGACTAATCCCATGCCTGGCCAATAGTAGTTTTCGGGTACAGCAAACAAAATAATAGGCCGGAGCACTTTTTCTATGGAAACACCCAGCCAATAAATTAAATATATGGTAATACCCACCGGCAAAACAGCCGCCAGTCCCTTGAATAATATATTCCACACTGATTTCACTACGATTTTTCTCCTACGAGTGAATTAACTTTTTATAAAATCGGACTCTGAATAGCGCCACGCGCTTCATTGTTGTTTGACTCGAGTAAGTGCAGTTTTTCGATTTTGGACAAATTTTTTATTTCGGCTTCGCGCTGACTTGCCGTGCTGCGAGTATGACCGCTTTCCAGATACACCAATTGTAATGGCTTTCTTCCTCTGAAATATTTTGCGCCCTGTCCACTGGCATGCTGCTCTAAACGTCGATTGACATCGTTTGATATGCCGGTATAAAGGGAATTATCGCTGCAATAGATTATGTACACACACCAATCCATTTCTTACCTTATATTTGTTTCTAATAATTCTTTTAACTTCCTATGACTAATCTAACTCTATTGTAGCTATATTTCATCATAATTCATTGCTAACTTTCTATATTGTTACCACCTTAGTCCCATAATTTTGCTCTTAAATAAGAACCATCTCAATACACCAACGAAAATCATCTTACGAAGGAGCAAATACCATGAAACTAAATAAAATCCATTTTATCGAAAAATTCGCCATTGTTACTTTCCCAATCGCATTAGCAGTGGGCTGTACCAGCACGGCAGATCAGGAAAACAAAGTTATGAAGGACACCGATCACTTTGTCAAGTTAGGCGAACGTAGTGACATACCTGAAGAAAAAATCCCACCCTCATTGGATATTTTTACGGCAATGGACAGCGAACAGAATGAAATTGAGCTAACTCAAGCTTCAGCAACGGATATCGAAATAGACGCTAACTCCCCTTCCAGTGAAGAAAATTCGCAATCTTCTGGTGATAGTGATTTTCTTGAAACGAAACTCAGCTTAACAAAGCCTGAAATAACAAAGAAAAAAGCAGAAATGCCTGACAAAGGCATCTTTCACTTTGCTATCAATAACTATGATGTAGCGAAAACGGATCATAAAGCATTACAACAACATGCAAGATACTTAAAAAAACATCCTGATATGATTTTATTTGTGGATGGCTTTTCAGATAATCGGGGTCCGGCACATCTTAACTATCAATTAAGCAATAAACGAGCTCAACAAGTCGCTAAAATCTTAATTGCATATGGCGCATCTGAATCACAATTGAAAGTCCGAGGTTATGGCGAATCATTTCCGTTGACTGATGAAAGTAGCTGGGACGAAAACCGTCGTGTGGAACTTGAATACGGGAATTCGGGGTCACCTGATGCACTGTTTGTTACTCTAGACTAAGAGTTACATTTATTTAACATTTAAATATTTCATCAAGCGCAGCTATCGTTTATTTTAAGCTGCGCTTTTCTATTACAAGATTCCTTGCTTCAGATAACACATGGCTTTTTACTCCAAGACCATGACATCACTATGGTAAAGACTATTTATTCTAATTAGAGTTTCATAAATCATTTTTAAATGAATATTTGAACTTGTTTTTTGGTCATTGTCATAAATTATAACCGACGTTATTGGTCGGTTTTGAATAGTTGAGTAAAGCCTATATGATATTACTTCCAAATGGTACTGAACCATTTGGTCGGTAACCTCTTTGTGGTCATGGGTTTTGCTTTGCTATGAGTTACTTCAAGACACAACCTTTAAGGAGGTCTAGATGAAACACGTAGCAAACCAAGCTAACCATTCCGTTGAACATGTGAAGAAACAAGCCACAACTTCTGCTAAAAGCAAACCTCTGCGTAGCCCATATAACGTTGGGACGATTGACCGCATGATTCGTTATATAATTGGTGCGGCTCTAATCGGTTCGGTATTTTATCTAAATCCCGCTTATGCATTTGGTTTTGCAGGAATGGAAATTAAGTTGTATAAAATACTTCCATTAATTGGTATATATCCAGCCATTACAGCTTGGTTAGGTTGGGATCCGATTTATCATATCGCGCGGATTAAGTCTTGCACTCAAATGCGCGGAGATGTGTGCGGCAGCCTGGTAAAACAGGCTAAAGTGTTAGCTCAAGAATAACCGGTTTTCAAGCTAAAAATACAGCTGTATTTCACTAAACTAAAAAAAGCATACCGGAAAATTCCGGTATGCTTTTTTTTGCAAGCTAAAGAAGCCTAATTTAGTGAATTGAGCTTACAATTATCTAAGTTGTATAAATTGCTAATACATAACTTAGTGATCAATCAAGCGTAACCGCAGCGAGCAACGTCTAAGCAATGAGAATTCATACAACCAATCTCTTCCTATCGCCGAGTAAATAGTTTTACCTGTACTTGGTTTAATTAAAAGTCAAACCTTCCCGCCAATACAGATAGTTACACACGTTACGGTGCCAGCAAACGTATATCATATTGTTGCTCTTAAATTAGATATACCCTTTTTCCTATATTATATAAACTGCGAGGAAACACTAGCGAATTCAGATATTTAGAGCTACAATCACATATCAACTGCACTTCTAGGTATAGGAAACCACGGTGGATATAGGCATTCTAAAAACCTTTTTGGAAGTTTACCGCACTCGCCATTTTGGACAAGCAGCGGAAAACCTATTTTTAACTCAATCTGCTGTTAGCGCCAGAATACGCTTGCTGGAACAAACCGTTGGCGTCCCAATTTTCACCCGCAACCGAAACAATATTGAGTTAACTCCCGCCGGACAAAAATTGCTGAAACATGCCGAAACCATTCTCACCACCTGGAATCGGGCCCGCCAGGAAATCGCTATAGAGGATAGTTCGCAAATACCGCTGTCCGTCGGTGGCGTACCCAGCATGTGGGATATTTTGCTACAGAATTGGTTGAATGATTTGCTCGCTCATAATCAGAAGCTCTCCGTGCATGCGGAGGTTCATGGTTCCGAAATGTTGGTAAAGCGCCTGGTTGATGGCTTGTTGGACGTGGTATTTATGTTCGAATCGGTTCAAATGCCGGAACTTATGGTAGAAGAAGTCTGCCCTATTCGATTAGTCATGGTTTCGTCCCGAAATGGTATTACTGCGAACCAGGCGGTCTCCGAAAACTATGTGTTTGTTGATTGGGGAACGTCGTTTTCTATCGCCCACGCTCAGCATTTTCCGGAAATTGCTCCGCCCAGATTACACGTTCAGCTCGGCAGGCTGGCACAAAGTTTTTTGGTCAATAGTGGCGGCAGCGCGTATCTGGCTGAAGCCATGGTGCAAGATGAACTGAAAAGTGGACGACTGTTTGTAGTGGAAGACGCACCGGTCATCAAACGAATGGCGTTCGCCGCATTTTCACCAAAATCCGATCAGCGGGAGTTCATTGAAAGTACTTTACAGTCGATACGCCAATGATTTTTTTATCAGCGTGACTGGCCATCCACATCATGATTGACCAGTATTGATTCGATATGATCCTGCATTAACTCTTCGGTATCTTTGCGCAACATCTCAAAAGAAACCGCTATTTGACTCTCATTGCGCCATACAACAATGGCTGGTATCCTGATGTCATACAAGGCGTGCCATTGATTGACACCGAATGTAATCTCAATTAACGCGTTTTCGATAAGCCCCAAGTCTGGCACATCAAGCAGTGCCCCGCCAATGCCAATATTCGTAGTAAAACAGCGGGACACGCAATGACCATTATAATGAATACTCACTGGTACTTTTTTCTTCAATCGCGTATATAAGCGCCGTTCTCCGGGCGATGCACGAGCTTTCATCACATGCCGCTATGCTTATACGTTAGAAATCGTAAATGTCTTTTAGTGATGACATGAGCATTTTATTTTCCCGCAATATCTCTATTTGCCGCATAAAATTCGTGTTTTTCATCGAACCGTTCTCAGGTGATATGCGCGAATCGGATGGCGTAGAATCATCCGGATTTCCTAGTTCGCTAACATTATAGGCAGGGGAATTGTCATCAAAAAACTCTTTCATCTAGCTCAGCACCTCAATAAACATTATCAACAACATCCCCCGGCCCCGATGAGGCCGGGTTATGCATTAACTTATCTATGTTTATGATTATTTGTGATTAGCCTTCTTCGGCTTGAGGTTTACCGGAGTTTAGCTGTTTTTCGATGCATTCATCTATGAGGCGGTTTCTTTCGTTTTCGTCGGAATAGGTTTCAGCACTGAATTGCTCTTCGCACATAGCAATGACTTGGTCTACGTCAATGGCTTGTTCTTCTTGAGCAAACGCAACACTCAACAAAGAACCGAACAAAATTGCACTAGCAACTATTAGTTTTTTCATGATTTAATATCTCCATAATTAGTAATTACTTCGTCTTCCCTCCTCACAGTTAGAACTGAATCCACCGACCTGTAGTTGGTTGGCTAGTTGGCAATACGCCGCCCATCCCAAAAGTGATTTGAGAACAAGGTAATTGTGATCAAAACGTTACAAAGGTAAAACAAATGTTCTTTATAGTGACGATCACAAAAAACGATTAAAAAAAGGCGAGTTCTCGCATTGGTGGAAATAGCTGAAAAAACAGAGGAAAACCAGATAGGAAATCAAAATCCGTGGCCGTTTATTCAAGCTCGGGATCCGGCGGAAATTGAGCCGGCAAATCTTCTTGGTACATTGAGGTAAATTGACTGACTTTGTCTGCGACGTGCTCCACGTCACCAAACCGCCCTATGTGCATTAAAGCGTCACCCTCATTCACCAAAGGCAAATTGGTACGGCCAATTACAATGCCTTCATAGGGCGAAATGACAATGGTTTCATTTTCACCAAAGGGATCAGAGATCAAACAAAGTGGGGAGTTTTTTTGCACGTGTGACCCTAAGCGCAAGCGAGTGACAAATATTCCACTGGCCGGCGCTCTTACCCAGTTACTGGTGCGCGCGATAAATGGTTTTTTGCTGATTGTTTTGGTTTTGCCTACGGGAAGCATTTCGAGTGCCTTTAAGACATTAATTATGCCACGCACCCCAGCACGAATGGACAGCTCATCAAATCGCAACGCTTCCCCTGCCTCATACAGTAGCAATGGAATACCCAGTTCTACAGTGGCCTCTCTCAGCGAGCCATCACGAATGTCTGAATTAAGTAACACAGGCACTCCAAATGCTTGGGCAAGCCGGAGTGTTTCTGGATCATCCAAATGCCCTCTGATTTGCGGCAGGTTAGTCCGGTGTGCTGCGCCGGTATGCAAATCAATACCGTGGGTACATTGCTTAACAATTTCTTCCATAAACAAATGCGCCAGACGGGCGGCCAAAGATCCACGCTCCGAGCCGGGAAAACTGCGGTTGAGGTCACGCCCATCAGGCAAGTAGCGTATTCGTTGCAGAAAACCATGGGCGTTGACCACTGGAATAGCAATCAAAGTCCCCCGCAGCCGTTTGAGGCTGGATAATTTCAACAACCGTCGAATAATCTCAACACCATTGATTTCATCGCCGTGAATGGCGGCGCAAATAAATACTCTGGGACCGGCCTTTTTGCCACTGATGACATGAATGGGTATGGCGATGGGGGTATGGGTGTATAACTTGGTGACCGGTAAATCGAGTGTTAGGCGTTGGCCTGGTTTGATGGTGTGGCCATTGATTACCAACTCATGGGTATGCGCACTCATTGATTCAATGCCGTTGATCTAGTATGGGCCTGCAACACACCGCTTAATACCGTCAACCTTTGCCTCGGGTTCGCGTTCTATAAGGTGCTGCATTCTTTTCGATAAAGGATACAATCATAGCCGCAACATCTTTGCCGGTAGCGGCTTCGATACCTTGCAGGCCTGGTGATGAATTGACTTCCATCACCACAGAGCCGTGGTTGGATCTAAGTATGTCCACACCAGCGACGTTGAGCCCCATGATTCTTGCGGCGCGCACTGCGGTTGAGCGTTCTTCAGGGGTAATTTTTACCAGACTCGCCACACCGCCACGATGTAAATTGGAGCGAAATTCACCTTCTTTGGCTTGGCGTTTCATGGCAGCCACTACTTTTTCACCAATGACAAAACAGCGGATATCCGCACCGCCAGCTTCGCGTATAAATTCTTGCACCATGAAATTGGCTCTAAGTTCGCGAAACGCGTCTATGACACTTTCTGCCGCTTTATTGGTTTCCGCCAATACTACGCCCCTGCCCTGGGTGCCTTCCAACAGTTTAATCACCAATGGTGCCCCACCCACCAATTGAATGATGTCATGGGTATTCTCCGCCTGGTTGGCGAATGCGGTTATCGGTAATCCGATACCTTTCCGAGACAACAATTGCAGTGCGCGCAATTTATCTCTGGAACGGCCTATGGCGACAGACTCATTGAGAGGAAACACTCCCATCATTTCAAATTGCCGGACCACGGCAAGTCCGTACTCGGTAATTGATGCGCCGATACGGGGAATTACCGCATCGACACCGTTTATTCTCTGGCCTTTATAGCTAATGCCTGGACGTAAGCTGGCAATATCCATGTAACACTTTAAGGTGTTATATACATGGACTTCATGGCCCCGTTGCTGGCAAGCCTCCACAAGCCTGCGGGTGGAATACAGTTTGGGATTCCTGGAAAGAATAGCGATATTCATGATTTGTTTTGTTGTCACTGGCGTATCTTGTTATTTGCGTTTTATATGCGGTTTTTTCCCAACCACAAATGAACGGCCGGGATCCACAATGATTTTGCCGTCCATAGCGGTACGGCCAAGGAGCATGCGGAATTTCATGGTGTCGCGGTTAGTCAGAGTCATTTCGATTTCCCACGCTTCGTTTCCCATCACCAACGTGGTTGCTATGACATAGCGCTTTTCTCTATGGCCACCGGAATCTGAAACCATTCTTCTATCGACAACACGTGCGTCACATTCTTTTACGACATCGGTTCGGTTTTGGTACGGATGAATGAGAAACTTAACTCTGAGCACACCTTTTTTCGTATATCCTTTTACGGAAAAAGCATGCAATGTTGAGGTGCGTGCTCCTGTATCAATTTTAGCTTTGATATGATGAAGATTCAAATCAGGTAGGCTAACCCACTCCCGCCAGCCCACAGTTATTTTTTCTGATTTCAACGCGTTTGTTGTCTTCATTAACTCGATTCAACTGGATTGTTTTTGTTTACTGCACTATCCACAGTACTTCGAATATGAAGATCGCGCTGTGGGAACGGTATTTCAACGCCATTTTCTTTGAAGGATTTATCGATTGCGAAGTGCAGATCACTTTTCACTGTTAACGCACTGTCGATGTCTTCAATGAAACATCGCAGTTCAAAGTCTAACGAGCTGTCCCCAAAACTCAAGAAAAAGATACTAATTTTGTAGTCGGGGGAATTCTTGATGACATTCGGGTGCGCCATAGCAACATCGTGCAATATCTGGCGGACTTTTTCTGTATCACTGCCGTAGGCCACACCAACCGGGATCCTGATTCTCCCTATCCTGTCGTACAGCATCCAATTGGTGACCTGAGTGGACACCAGCTCCGAATTGGGGACGATAATATCCGCTCGGTCAAAGGTTTGAATTTGTGTCGAACGGATACTGATCTTCTTCACATGCCCTTCGGTACTGCCTACGATGATCCAGTCACCGGTTTTTATTGGGCGTTCGAACAACAATATCAATCCGGACACGAAATTATTGACAATATTCTGTAATCCAAAACCGATACCGACAGACAAGGCGCCGGCAATGATGGCAAAATTGGTGAATGTCACGCCGGCAATGCCCAGTGCGATTACCAACGCCAGCGCCACACCAACATAACCGCTTATAGTTGTTAACGCTTCTTTTGCGCCGCGATCTATTCTCGATTTCGCCAACCATTGCCGCTCCAACTGCACTTTGATCCAACTACTCAATGTATATAACAAGGCGAATATAATGATGGCGAGTAAAAGTCTGGTAGGGTTGATGTTCAATTCACCCAGATTGACACCTTGAACCAGTAAAGTGGTGATGGATTGCCTGATTTGCCCCGAGAAATCCAGCAAACTGATCGCGAACAAGAGGAATCCTCCCCACAGCACCACTAGGGTAACTAAACGTACGAAAGTCAAGCCGGGTACCGGCTGTTTAGCTCTAAGTCCCAGCTTGGAGCGGATGTTTTTATGCCATTGCTTAGCACCGCTGTCCAAACCATCGTAAAAGTCCTTGCTCATACGATGCAATATAACTGCCGCGGCAAAGCCTACTAGGGCTGCGGCGCCAATCCGTGAAATAGTCGAAACCAAGTTGCGGTAACCGAGTAATTCCAAAACCATTAATACCAATAAGGCAAGCACAATAGCCGCTCTGGCCAGCGTATACTTAGAAAATTGGGGAATATTTTTACTGTACGCCACTATCCATATCAGGTTAATGATCATCAACAGAACAAAACAACTCCGCCAGAAATGTAAAAACTCCTGCGACGCTTTTTGCTGTTGCAAAATCGCAATCAAGAGAAAACTGGTCAACCCTATGACCGCGAGGATTTCGCTTTTGTAACTCAGGCGTCTGCCAACTTTCTCGGGAATTGGTAAAAATAATCTGGCAGGAGCTTTTGGAGCTAAAAACAATCGAATTAGATATAAGCCGAAAATAAAGACCGGTAAAGCATAAGCCACCAGAGCGACAAACTGCACGGGTTCTATCCCTGACAAAAAACTATGTGTTAAGAACCCAAGTGTCGCCGTTAGAACTAAGGGTGGTAAATAACGCGCAGTCGTTACGCTTAATGTTTGAAGAAAATTGTCGGTGAATTTAACGCCCCATTGTTTTGTAGCGCTCCACGTAAATAATTTTGATCTTAGCCACAATCCTATGATTAGAACGGCACTGCAGACGATGATCAGAAAAAGGTAATTGATGACGGAAAGCTTTGATAGTCCGTGGTTCACGCCAAGGTAGTCGGCATAAATCATTACCATTTGCGTAGCATTATCGATGGCATAGTGTGTCAAATCAATTAACGACGGCCCTTGATGTAAAAATCGCCGTGTTAATAACTCGTTTATTCTGTTTTTAACACTACTCAGCAATTCGCCGTTGCGCAAAGATAATAACCGGTATTGTGCCAGCCATTTCTCGTTGCTAAGTTTTTCGTTTTGCAGGGATTTACGTTTTTCCTTAACCTCCGGCGGCTCGGCAGAAATTGCATCACCCAGACTGGTGATTTGATCTGCAATTTTCTGAGTATCTGTCTCAATTTTAACGATTGTAGAGTTGATTTTATTATGTAACTCGCCAAGTGTTTTGGCGATTTGGAGCAAGTGCTTCTCCGGCAATTCTTGATCATTTAATTTGCTGTCAATGGCATTTAACTGGCGTTCCAACTCGGTGTAATCTTGTGTCAATAAGTCGTTTCCCAGTGCCGTAGCTGGCAGCGGAATCAAGCAGATGCCGGTCAGCACCATCCAGCTGAATCTTATGAAATGTTTAATAAACATTTTTTCGTTATAAAACATGCAGATACAAGAGAAGAAAATTGTGAATTGGCATATTATCAAAGAAGTAAATTTTGTAAACAACTAATTTATGGTGCTGCGCTTTGTGCATTGGCTGTTTTCACACGGTCGGACGCCCCCTTTCCAATGGCCGCTCTCGTACTGTCGTTTCGACCATCCATGGCCTCTCGCGACACTAATACATCCTTGTATGTCGTCCTTGTACTTCGCGGCACCTGGACATCCCTGTCCAATGTATAATTGCTTTAGTAGAATTTCATTTTGGATAAAAGGGATCCACTAATGCCATTGTTAACTCGTATAGCTTTAGATGTCTTAAAACCACATATACCCAACGCGTTGGAGTTTGCAAACGCCATCTCAGAAAATAGCCCGGGATGCAAAATCACTGTTACGGTAATAGAAGTCGATGAGAAGACTGAGACTACCATGGTCACCATTGAGGGTGACAATATTGATTACGACAAAATCGTGAATTCGGTCACCACCTTGGGCGGTTCGATCCATAGTATCGATGAGGTCACTGTGAGCAATTTCATTCAGGAAGCTGAATAACTTAAAACCCCATGTTGAATTACATCCGGTTTTTAATTCGAATCACCCATGCGCATAGAATATTCAGGCGATATTTCGTCGTAAATGGATTTGACGGCGCATTGACCACCCTAGGATTGATCGTTGGATTCTATTCTGCTGAGAATGTGGCTGTTTCTGTGATGATAAGCGCTTGTATGGGGGCTGCTATTGCTTTGGCAGTCAGTGGCTTTTCTAGCGCTTATGTCAGCGAAGCAGCTGAACGGGAGAAAGAACTTAAAGATCTGGAACAATCATTGATTAAGAATCTGGACGATAGTGCCCATGCAACAGCTGCGCGTCTAGTACCTATTTTGGTCGCGGTGGTCAATGGCATGGCGCCACTGTCCATGTCGTTAATTATTATCTCCCCTTTGTTTCTGGTACAAGCGGGAGTGGAGTTACCCTACCGCCCATTGGAGTGCGCCACTGCATTGGCGTTTTTGACGCTGTTTCTTTTGGGGGCGTTTTTGGGAAAAATCAGTGGTCGATTTTGGCTGTGGAGCAGCTTGCGCACCTTGGCTATTGCACTGATTACTGCGGTTATCATTTTAAGTCTGGAATATTGATATGTGGTCGCAATTCTCTGCGGTTGGAAAATCGCTACAACATACTGGCCAACAAAGTCGCTATTCCGAGAAAAGACATAAAACCCACTACATCCGTGACGGTGGTTAACACGATGGATGATGATTGCGCCGGATCTTGCCCCAGTCGTTTTAACGTGATCGGTATGACGGCACCGGAAAATCCTGCGGCAATCATGGAAATCACCATGGCAGAACCGATGACCAGCGATAATCCGAAAGATCGGCTCCAAAGATATACGCCTAAGGAGGTGGTCAGCGCAACAGCTACACCGTTTAAAAATCCCACATTGATTTCTTTCAACACCACTTTGGGCCAGTGACGCAGACTGATTTCGCGTAACGCCAGTGCCCGCATGGTTACCGCCAACGCCTGCGCACCGGCATTACCTGATTGTCCCGCAACCACCGGTAATAAAACGGCCAGCGCGGTAAATTTCTCTATAGTCCCTTCAAACAATCCTACCACCGCCGCGGCGATAAACGCAGTGGCCAAATTGATATGCAGCCACGGTAAGCGCTTGATGACCGAAAAACCAACCGGCGACAACGCTTTTTCGTCTTTGCTTACACCGACCATGGTTTGGATATCCAAACTGGTTTCTTCTTGCACTGCAGACATTAACGCTGGTGCCCGAATGACTCCGATAAAGCGACCTTCAAAATCAACCACGGGCACGCTGATTAATTTTCGCCTTTCGATGGTCTCCAATACTTCCTCCCGCGGTGCAATGTCTTGCACGGAAGTTACAGATTTGGTCGACAGCTCAACGAGCTGTTGATCCGGTTCGGCAATGACTAAATTTTGAATATCCACTTTGCCGGACAATTTTGCCTCGTTGTCGATCAAGTACAATTCGCGCAGTGCTTTGGGTTTATGCTTTCTAAGCCTTTGTTGCGCTTCTTCGACGGTCATCTCACTGTAAAAGGGAAATATCCGGGTATCCATCATTCGACCGGCGGTATCCGGTGCGTAATCGATTATGACTCTCAACTCATCGGCCACTGATCTATCGAGAAGCGCGAGATAAGCTTCACGGGTTTCTTCAGAAAGCCGGAACAAGGTGTTGGCACTTTGCGATGGCTCCAAGCGTGTTAGCAATAAGCGGATGGTATCGTCGGAAAAGTTTTTCAATAGATTGTCTTGCGTGTTAGTGGGAAGCTGCTCCCATACCAATATAAGCTCTCTTATATTGACGCTTTGTAGAACATTGACCGCTTCCTCATAGGGTAACGACTCGATAAGTTGGGCAACTTCGCCTGGATATCGTCGGCTGTATGTTCTGTTGAGACGGTTAATCGTATATGTCAATTCTGTACTTTCCATACACTCATTCCATTTCGTTAATTTTTTCGCAGCAGGATGCTGTACATATCATTCAATAACTCAATGAAATTGTTGAACAAGGCCCAAAATAGATTCAACGCCTCACCACCAATGTTGGCGGTTTGCGCATTGAATTCGAACCGGGATTTGTCCAGTGCCGTCATTAAGTCCTTATAAGACAACGCGCCAACCAAACGCTTATCGTGTTCAACAACGGGCAGTATCTTAAAGTGCTTCCAGGCCTCGTGCTCGGCAATGTCTTGAATGTTTGCCCGCGCAAACAAATCATAAATTGATATGCTCCTTATTGCCGAGATGTGCGCTTTTAAACTGGCTTTTAACAACTGGGAAGTCTGTATAGTCGAAACCAATTGCCGCTTGGAATTGACCACATATACATAATCCTGGTTTTGCAGTTCGCTACCCTGAATATATTCGATAACTTCTTCTACGGTTTTGTCTTCCCTTACAAAAACATAATCCGTGCTCATCCAGGCGCCTACACTGTATTGACTGTAGTTATTAACGGTTTGTATGGCCAATCGCTTGCTGAATGGTAACTGATTCAGCAGCCGGTATTTCTCTTTAGCGTTTAGGTACCGGAAGATATCTACTGAGGTTTGAATATCAAGTTGTCTGAACACTTGCCGTTTTTTATCCAGCGGCATAAGCGCCATACATGCCGCAGCATAATCGGCTGCTAGGTGAGTTACCACCTGTACAGCGAAAGTGTCGTCAATGGCCAGCAATAATTCACTGGTTCTATAAGGCGGTAAAGTCTCCAGTATTTTTGCGGCGTCACCCGGATGATGTTCGATAAATCTCAGCGACAGATCAAGTGGCTCAATCATTACCGGCTTGTTCCTCGACAAGGACTACAGGCAGTTCATGCACCAATTTAGCGGGAAGTGAAACCGAACCTTCGGCCGTTTCTAACACGATAGAGGTTGAGGTTAATTCCACAATCTTTCCTTGATGCTCGCCGATACAGACCACTTGCCCCGTCTGATAGGATTGCCTTAGGTAGTGGGCACCGATTAAATTACTCACCGCTAATCGCGCGCCCAAACTGATTGCCAGGGCGAGACTGCCGATGACACTACCTGTTATGACGGTAAATAAAATCATTAAAATGGTAACTTCGATGCCAATTTGGTCTAAACCAATCAACACCACAGTAACCATTAATAACATATGCACGGTTTTGGCTAAAAATTGCCGCTGTACAACATTGGCCAGGTTGGAGCGCAATATGGCTTCTTTCAACAGACTGCTAAGTAAATAC
>Ga0209536_100006936_pt1 | contig 17232 bp, 13 predicted proteins | sample DeeMarSeWOR28_12_FD_187461 | JGI IMG/M metagenome (GOLD analysis project Ga0209536, IMG submission 187461) | Marine sediment microbial communities from White Oak River estuary, North Carolina - WOR-2-8_12 (SPAdes) (version 2) | ecosystem: Environmental > Aquatic > Marine > Intertidal zone >... | reverse complement strand
TTACAAAGGAAGCCTGTTAACTTCAAACGAATATTTGGATATGTAACATTATGCGGAATTATAATTACAGTAATGCTTCGTCTTTATCAACTGAATAAGGAACTAATTGATGTACTAAAGATAGTACCTTACTATTTTTACCGTAGAATTTTTGTTGTTTATACAAAGGCACATGCCTATATCATTCAAATCTTTCCAGATCAGCATGATTTCTTTTATGGTACAGCTTTTGGTAATCCTGGACATATTTTTTCATATGAACCAGTAAGTCTATCACAATTTCTAGGTTACTGGGTTTATAGCACATTGCAAAATTATTCTACTCCATCCTTTTCGCAAGGATATGCAAATTTTGGATTTTCAGGTTTTATATTGATCATCCTATTTATGTTTGTGCAAATATTATTGATCCAAATAGTATTCAGTCAATGCCCCAAGAACCCCCTTTTTCTGGCTTTATACGTATTAATTATTCCTAATATGCTTGGATATGCGAACACAAGTATACAGTCTATAATTAGTGGAGTTTTTTTTCTGTTCATAATTGCTTGTGTATTTACTTATTATTTTTCAAAAGAAATTACGAATAGCCTAATTAATGTGAAGCAAGACTTTTAAGTTAAGAAGCTCAATCTTTTATTAATTGCAATGCAAGGGATGTAAATCTATTGTGTTAATTCGAGGATATTGTATTGAAGATTTGTATGATAGCGACAAGGCACAGTCTCGATGACGCACGTGTAGTCCATAAAGAGGCTTTAAGCTTGTTAACCGGAGGTAATGATGTTTTCCTAGTCTTAGCATGTAATGATCATTTTGAATATACTCGCAACGACGGAAGTGTCATCGCAATTGGGAAGCCTCCTAATGGTGAATGTGCTTATATGGGGTTTAAGGTATTGGGACTCCCCAAACGAAAAGGCTTGTGGGGCAAGTGGAAAACATTTTTAGAACTTAGCAAGATGGTAGCTGAGATAAAGGCTGATGTTTATCATGCACACGAACCTGACCTTGCACTTGCGATTGCTATACGAGCAAAACACATATTAAGAAAAAGAGGATTTCTTTCCTATGTAGTTCATGACATGCATGAATATCCTCCTGGAGGACCTGCGGATAGAGCATCAAATTTTTTAAAGTTAACAACACTGTTAGTGCATATTCTGTGGAACAAGATTTCAATGAAATATGTTGATCATGTGTTTACAGCGAACAATATTGTCAGAGGATATGCACTCGTTCTAAGTTTTAGAAAGAGTGTTGATACACTTTATAACGGACCAAGTATGAAACTTTTCCCGCAACCTGCGGCTAAATCCTTTCCAGCAAAAAGTGAAAAACTTTTGCTCTGCCATGAGGGCTCACTACCATTTTCTAGAGGGCTTAAAGAAATGGTTGAGGCTGTTTATTGCCTCAGGGATAAGGTTTGTCTTCGCATTGTAGGAGATGTCTATGGAGATGAGCGTATATGGCTCGATCATGAAATTAATGATAAGCAACTTCATGATACAATAATAATTACTGGGTGGCTTCCTTATGAAAAGGTCAATGATGCAATAAATGATTGCCATGTTGGTTTGATACTCTTTAGGGATACTATAAATAATCGATTAGCAGGTCCGCCGAATAAATTATTTAATTATATGAACGCTGGTTTACCTGTATTAAGTGTAGATTTTCCCGAGATGAAGCAATTAATAATGGAAGAAAAATGTGGTATATTGATTAATGATCAAAGTGTGAAGTCAATTATTAATGCCGTTGAGATCTTACTGGCAAATCCTGAAAACCTAAGCCGTATGAGTAGGAATGGCCTGCGATCCATACGTAATCGTTATTCTTGGGAAGTAATGGAAAAGAAACTCCTTTTAGCCTATGAGGAATTGACAAAAACAATTAGTTTAAATTGATACATTGTTGAAGGTAAGATTTGGTTGTTCGCTATTTTCGATGGTTCTCTAATATTTAGAATCACTTGAATTACTTAATAGAATCAAAGCGGTTTTTAGATTTCCATCAAGGAAGATTCAAGTGATTCACATCAATTCCCCCCATCGATTATGGTAACATATTAGAAACTTCAGAGCGTTTCCCACCTAAATTTGGACTTTCTTTCCTGGATTGTAGATTTGTAGAATTTATCTTATTATGCCATCATAATCTCAGGCATGGATGGCCTAGGAATCTTTTTGAAGAATGCATATAGGAATAGGAATAATCTTAAAAAATCAGGACAAATATTAATAAATTTGGTCTTGATGTCCTACGATTAAGTTTAATGAAAATAATCTTACAAAAAACTTTTTTTAAAAAACGGGAACGCACAATTTTATTAAATTTAAACATGATTGATTATTGAATTTAAAGGTAAGATTAATTATCCAATGTTATTCTCATGATAGTAACCATGTCCTAGTTAGATGATTTGAAGAGTTTTATAGATGTGAAGAAATAAAATATTACCTGTTTAAGTTCATGTTCTTTAAAAAAAAACAAAATACAAAAAACAAGATCTGTATCATTTCATCAGTTCATACTCCCTTTGATACTAGAATATTTCATAAAGAATCTAAGTCGTTGATCAAGGCGGGATACGAAGTTGCTCTCATTGTCCAGCATCATAAAGATGAGAATATTGAAGGTATAAATGTTATCTCAATCCCTAATGCAAATACTAGGATTATGAGGATGACAAGGACAGTTTGGACTGCATATCAAAAGGCTGTTAATATTGATGCCTTTATTTATCATTTTCATGATCCGGAACTCATTCCTATAGGCTTATTATTCAAATTTCTCGGTTATAAAGTTGTATACGATATTCACGAAGATGTCCCCCAACAAATTTTAAGTAAGCATTGGTTGCCAGTAATTTTGCGTCGACCTACAGCATGCTTTGTTGGTGCCCTCGAATGGATAGCATCAAAGTTTTTTGATGCTATTGTGACGGCTACCCCCACAATTGCCAAGCGTTTCCCTCCGAATAAAACTATTACGGTTCAAAATTTTCCAATTTTAGGAGAGCTTCACACACAAAACACTCTGCCCTATTTAAAACGTCCAGCAGCCTTTGCCTATGTCGGGGGTATAACTGGAATTCGAGGTGCCAAGGAAATGATTCAGGCTATCAGCCTTCTGGCGGATAGATTAGATTGTAAACTAGAACTCGCAGGTCTATTTAGATCTTGTCAGTTTCAGGATGAGCTTCAAGAAATGGCTGGATGGTCCAAAGTGCAGTATCATGGGCAAGCCTCTCGGCAAGAGGTTGCAAATATCCTGGGGCGAGTACGTGCAGGATTAGTTCTTTTTTATCCCATGGCAAATCACATAGCTGCACAACCAAACAAGATGTTTGAATATATGGCTGCGGGTTTACCGATAATTGCCTCGGACTTTCCATTGTGGAGAAAGATTATTTCCGCATCAAATTGTGGGATCCTTGTAGATCCGCTAAATCCAAAGGCTATTGCAAATGCCATGCAATGGATCTTAGAGAATCCAGAGGAAGCCAAGGCTATGGGACACCGCGGAAATAAAATTGTAAAGGATATCTATAATTGGGAGCCAGAAGCCACTAAACTTACCGGCCTTTACAAAACACTTTTTGCAAAAAATCAAAGGACTGTTGAAGTATGATAACAGTAATGACTGTCCTTGGAGCACGTCCGCAATTCATTAAGGCTGCTACGGTCTCTCATGTTATAACCCGCACTAATGGCTTACAAGAGATTTTGGTTCATACAGGTCAGCATTTCGACACGAATATGTCTGCAGTCTTTTTCCAGGAGTTGGGAATTTGTAGTCCCAAGTATCATCTAGGTATTTCTGGGGGCAGTCATGGTGTAATGACCGGGCAAATGCTGGAGAGTTTAGAAGGTGTTATGCAGAAAGAACGGCCTGATTGGGTTTTGGTTTATGGTGATACCAATTCTACACTTGCCGGAGCACTAGCTGCTGTAAAGCTTCAAATCCCAATCGCACATGTAGAAGCTGGTTTACGGTCATTTAATAGAGATATGCCTGAAGAAATTAATCGGATACTTACCGACCATGCTGCTGGTCTACTTCTAACACCAACGGATAAAGCCACTCAGAACCTTTTAGATGAGGGAATAGATTCCAGACGAATAGAGCAAGTAGGTGATGTAATGTTTGATGCAATTATATTTTACGGTGCCAAATCGGAAAAATATAGTCACATCTTGTCTGATTATGGTTTGGAACGAGGTAAATACATTTTGTCAACTATCCATCGTCAGGAAAATACAGATAATCTCGACCGTCTCCAAACAATATTCAAGGCTTTAAATGATATGAGTAAGGAATTTTCTGTCGTAATTCCCCTTCATCCAAGGACACGTAAATGCCTTGAGAAAGCTGAATTACTTAATCTGATTGACGGGTTGACGGTGTTGCCGCCTGTAGGGTATCTCGATATGATTATGTTGGAGCGTGGTGCTGCTGTTATAGCTACAGACTCGGGAGGTGTCCAGAAGGAAGCCTATTTTAACGGTGTTCCTTGCGTAACCTTGCGAAATGAGACTGAATGGGTGGAGTTGGTGACTTTGGGCTGGAATAGATTGGCACCACCAGGTTCTGCAGATATTGTTAATGAAATTGTCAATGCTATAGCATCCAAAGGCCAAGATTCCAAACCATATGGAGACGGGAAGGCTGCAAGGAAAATAGTAAATAAGCTGCGTACAGGTATATAACCGCGAGCATTATGGGATTCTAATCCCAACAGACTATTGTAGTATTAATGTTTAAGTGTGGAGATTATGAATATGCAGGAGATAATAGATAACCGGGGATGGGCCACTTCTTTGCGGCGAAGCCTTCCTCCTTGGATAGTGAAGCCCATTAGAAACATTGTATTTAATATGGCAAGCATAATTCCTGAGAATTTTAAATACAGTTTGGCTGAAAAATTTCAGAATAAACGATACCCCTATAGTATTGTTAAAAGCGGTGATAAGGTAGTCCAGGTTGGGGCTCCAAGAGATATCCTCAGGAGTGGTCGGTCAAGGGCGATTCATTTTGCACGAAAAGTGGGGCCGAAAGGGAAGGTATTGGTTATCGAGCCCGATCCGGATTCAGCAGATGCGCTGAAGAATTTTGCCAAACGAAATCATCTTGAGAATCGGATTGTTGTGATAAATAAAGGTGCATGGAAAGAACGTGCTTTATTAAATTTTATTATTAATCCTGAACATCCCGCCACGAACCGGCTCGAGGTTGTAGCGTGGAAGGAAAAAAGTAAAGCCAAAGAATATGAAGGCAAAAATTGTATATCTATTGAAGTAGACAGCCTAGCCAATATTTTGAAAGTAGAAAATTTCCCGCCGCCAGACCTTGTTAGTATTACTACGAATGGGGCGGAGGAGGAGATTGTCGAGGGATTGTGGGGAGACAGTTCAATTGATTTTGCTGAATACGTCTCACTTGCCCCTCCCAGAGAGAATAATATTAGCATCATGAAAAAATATGGTTACCATTGGTTGGCTTTGGATGACCGAGGACAATTGTTCAAAAGATCTAATTCTTAGGGTTTCAATCAAAATCTCATAACATACAATTATATCATTTTTTGATTCTTCCATAACCTTCAACAATAAAGATAATGGGAATAAAAAATAATAATCCTGAAGTTTCGATCATAACACCGGCATACAATGTTGAAGATTATATTGGGGAGACCATCTCTTCCGTTCTGGATCAGACATTCGAAAGCTGGGAGCTCTTAATTGTTGATGACTGCTCCACTGACCACACAGTTGCAGTTGTAAAAACATGGCAGGCAAAAGACGCGCGGATACGACTTATTGAAAGCGACACAAATAAAGGGCCGGGGCCGACCAGAAATACTGCATTAACTGAAGCTTCTGGGAGATATATTGCGTTTCTTGATGCTGATGATGTCTGGTATCGTCATAAACTGGAAAAACAAATTGAACATATGAAACAGACTGGCGCCTATTTCAGTTTTACTTCTTATGAAATTATTACAGGTAACGAGGAATCCCAAAAAAGAATAGTGGAGGCACCCTTTGTGGTGACCTATTCAGATCTACTAAAAAATACCAATATCGGATGTTTAACAGTAATCGTTGACCGAAATGTGGTAGGGAATATTTCCATGCCGAGTATCCCGACTCGTCAACCACTGGTTCTGTGGCTTCGTTTATTGCGACAATATGGGCCGGCTTCTGGCATTAATGATGTGCTTGCACGATACAGAATTCGCAATAATTCTATATCAAGCAACAAAGTCAAGGCTGCCAAAGGGGTATGGCATGTATATAGAGAATATGAACAACTTAGTATGACTCGCTGCTTATGGTTTTTTTGTAATTATGCATTTCATGGTTTTTGTCGTAATGCCGGGATAAAACGCCGCGGCAGGAAATAAGAGCCTATTCTTGTACTTAATAGAAACTAATCTTATGAATATACCACAGGAATATGTCTTTATCATAGGAGCGGCTCGTTCCGGGACAAAATTCTTACGTAATATCCTCGCAAAAAGCTCTGATTTGAGAACTGTTCCATTTGATGTGAATTACGTATGGCGATATGGGCAAGAAAATAGTACGGATGATATTATTCCGGCTGAGGCTGCGAATGATCATAGACGTCTGTTTATTAGCCGGGCACTTGACACCATGGCAAGACACGCTGATGGCAAAAGGGGGCATGGCACCATATTGGAGAAAACAGTATCGAATGTATTACGTGTGCCGTATATTCAAGCTTTGTTTCCTGAAGCACGTTTCATCCATCTTATCCGAGATGGTCGGGATGTAGCAGAATCTGCCGCTCGAATGTGGGTAGCACCTCTAGATTATCGATACCTATTCAGTAAACTGAGATATTTCCCTGTGCGTAATTTTAGTTATGCGATTTGGTTTTTAAAGAATCAACTCGCAGCAAGAAAACGTGGTGTTTCCAGAATTTCAATCTGGGGACCACGTTATCCCGGCATAGAAGATGATGCTTTAGTATTCTCTATTTTGGAAGTTGCTGCACGCCAGTGGGTATGGAGCATTAAGACAGCTACACTGGATTTGGAGATGATACCATCGTTTCAGAAGGTCACTGTTAGATATGAAGATTTGATTTCAAGTATTAATAGCCTAGAATCAATATTCAAATTATTAGATTTGAAAGACAAAGATGCTGTTAAATTTGCCTACCAACAGCAGGTTCGGAGTGACTTGGGTGGAAGATGGAAAAGTTTAAGTAACAATGAACGATTTCTTTTAAGCAGAATAGAAGGTGAAACACTTTCTAAACTTGGTTATTCCACATAACTTATAATTAGAAACGTAATAAATATAAATGAATATTAAAAAGATCGTTGATATACCCTTCGCTTTAGCAAATATTGACAGTGCTGAGATTGATGAGGTTGTAGATACCTTACGTTCTGGATGGTTGACAACAGGACAAAAGACAAAACACTTTGAAAGTGAAGTTATCGAGACATTGGGTTGTCGACATGCGCTAGCAGTTAACTCGGCGACTGCAGGTTTACATCTTGCCTTGGAGTCTATAAATGTTAAAGCAGGGGATAAGGTACTGACCTCGCCCTACACTTTTACCGCTACTGCGGAAGTGATACGCTATCTTGGTGCTGATCCGGTCTTTGTCGATATTGACCCATTGACTTTTAATATCAATCCTGATGAACTCGATTTAAGTTTAAAGAAAACAAATCAAGTTAAAGCAATTTTGCCTGTCCATTTTGCTGGTCAATCCTGTGATATGGATGCCATTCTCAATATGGCTTTGAACCAGAAAATTAAGGTAGTGGAAGATGCTGCCCATTCTTTACCGACTACGTATAAAAATAAAATCATTGGTACAATTGGTGATTTAACTGTTTTTAGCTTTTATGTAACCAAGACTATTACGACAGGGGAAGGGGGTATGGTGGTGACTGACGACGAGCACTACGCCTCCCGCATTAGCACCATGCGTTTGCATGGTATTAACAGAGATGTTTTTGACCGTTACAGTTCAGACAAGCCCCAATGGTATTACGAAGTTGTGGCCCCTGGTTTTAAATATAACATGACTGATATTGCTGCTTCGATCGGTATCCACCAGTTAAAAAAAATAAATCAATTTCAACAGAGACGGGAATGGATAGCAAGGCAATATTCTGAGAATTTCCAGAATCTGCCATTGCATGTTCCTCATGTTGCCAGGCCAGAAGATATCCACGCCTGGCATCTCTATGTTCTTCAGCTTGAGTTGGAAAAGCTTTCAATCTCACGTGACAGGTTCATTGAATTGATGTTTCAAGCAGGTATCGGTACCAGCGTACATTTTATTCCCTTACATTTACATCCTTATTGGCGAGACAGATATAATTTGCAACCTGATGATTTTCCTGTAGCATTTGATGTTTACCAGCGGGCGGTCAGCCTGCCTATTTATCCGAAAATGAGTGATGATGATGTTGGGCGGGTGATAGAAACGGTCCAAATTCTGCTGACCAAATACAGTAAATGATAACTAAACGGCTCTTTGATCTTTTATTTGTTGTACCTGGCATTCTTATTTTGTCGCCTTTGTTTTTATTCTGTTCCATATGGATCAAGCTCGATTCAAAGGGGCCTGTTTTTTTTCGCCAAAATAGAGTTGGCAAGCACGGCAAATATTTTAAGATTTTTAAATTCCGCACCATGGAGATTGATTCAGAGAAAAAAGGGCCTAAAATCACGGTGGCAGGAGATTCACGTATAACCTCAAGCGGACAATTTCTAAGAAAATACAAACTCGATGAATTACCGCAACTATTTAACGTCTTCACAGGAGAAATGAGTCTTGTTGGGCCCCGTCCCGAAGTGCCCGAATATGTTTCATATTACCCGAAGGAGATAAAAGATATTATTTTATCTGTGCCTCCTGGCATAACAGATTTGGCGTCTATCACCTTTCGCAATGAAAATGAACTATTAGCTGGAACTAGTGACCCGCAGCAAGCTTATATTGAGAATGTGCTACCAATTAAATTAAATTATTACGTCAAATATGTTAGAGAAAGGAGTACATGGGGAGATTTCAAGCTAATTTTTAGAACATTATTAGCAATTTTGAATAGGTAATGTTTGAATTTTTACCAATTGAGTCAATATGATTTGCAAAACTTTGAGTTACACTTCTAGTAATTTTGTTATTTAACATATTATTTTAATTTGAACTTATGCTGGAAACTAGAATTATGCTGATTTTAGAGAGACTTTTCGGTGATTATTTAAGAATATAATGATTTTGTTATAACAAAAGTTACTTTGCATTTGTTAATAGTTTTTAGCAGTATCCGACTACTTGAGGTCAATTGTTGGAAAATTTTTTTCGATTGTCACAAGTAATAAGCTTAAAGTAATAGAGCGTAAAAGGGTAGATCATTGAATATCAAGCTGTTAATAAACATTCTTGCCAATTCTTCATACTTTACCAAAAGAGGTATTCTCCTTATTGCTGATACAATAATGCTCACTTTAGCGTTGTGGGCATCGTCAGCTTTGAGGTTGGAGCAATTATGGCCTTCCTTGTTTCATGAGTTGTTCTGGCTCTTTGTTGCCTTGCCTTTAGTTTCGCTACCAGTTTTTATCCGGCTTGGGATGTATCGGGCAGTTATCCGCTATACAAGTCTTGATGCCTTGTGGGTAATTTTCGTAGCAAGTTTCTTTTCTTCGTTGCTTCTAGTTTCACTGTTGCTGATTGCCGGATTTAAAGGTTTTCCCCGTTCTGTACCGTTTATTTATTTCATCTTGTCTTTCCTTCTTCTTGGCGGCAGCAGGCTTTCATTTCGTAATTTGTATTCGCAATACTATTCTGCAAAATATACCGGGAAACGTGTCCTTATTTACGGAGCTGGAGCTTCAGGTCGACAAATGGTTACCGCTTTAAAGAATTCTTTTGAATTTAATCCCATCTGTTTCGTGGACGATTCAGAGCAATTACAGGGTCGTGAGCTATCTGGGCTGCCAATATATGCACCGAAGCAAATTGGAAGAGTAGTAGAAAAATACAAGGTGGATATGATACTTCTGGCTATGCCTTCAGAAACCAGGAAAAGAAAGAAAGAAATATTGCGCTTCCTGGAACCATTCCCTGTTGAGGTAAAATCTCTGCCCTCACTTGATTCGCTTGTTTCGAACGACATCAGCATTAAGGACATTAAAGATATCCAGATTGAGGATTTGCTTGGCCGTGATCCAGTCCCACCTCAAATTGAATTGATCCATTCGTGTATAAAGGGGAAAAGCGTTATGGTTACTGGGGCCGGTGGTTCAATAGGCTCCGAACTCTGTCGTCAGATTGGAGTAAATAAACCTAAACGTCTTGTGCTTTATGAGCGATCTGAATTTGCCTTGTATACTATTGAATCAGAAATGCGCTCACAGTTTGGTGATTCCCTCGAGATTATCAGCATTTTAGGTTCAGTAACACATAAAAGACGAGTACTGGCTGTAATCAAGGCGTTGGGTATACAAACAATTTATCATGCTGCTGCCTATAAACATGTTCCGCTGGTAGAATATAATCCTATTGAGGGGATACAAAATAATGTATTCGGCACCTTGAAAACTGCTGAAGGGGCAATTGATGGCGGGGTTGAAACTTTCGTCCTTGTTTCTACCGATAAAGCGGTACGGCCTGCAAATGTCATGGGCGCCAGCAAAAGAATGGCTGAACTGATTCTGCAGGCGTTGGCAGACAAAGGTGCAAAGACCCGCTTTACCATGGTGCGTTTTGGCAATGTTCTAGGATCATCAGGTTCTGTTGTGCCACATTTTCGTAAACAGATAAAGAACGGAGGACCGGTGACCGTAACCCATGCGGATGTTGTCCGGTATTTCATGACAATCCCTGAGGCGGTACAGTTGGTTATCCAGGCTGGAGCCATGGGGACAGGTGGAGATGTTTTTGTTCTAGATATGGGCGAACCTGTCCGCATTTTAGATCTGGCAAGAAATCTTATTCACCTTTGTGGCTTCACTGTCCGAGACAGTGTTAACCCCAGCGGCGATATTACCATCGAATTTACAGGGTTGCGACCTGGTGAAAAATTGTACGAGGAACTCCTGGTCGGGGATAATGTGGTGGGGACTACCCATCCCATGATTATGAGGGCCGAGGAGCAATTGATCCCTTGGGAGCAATTAGCCCCTGCTGTTACAGTCCTTGATCAGGCCTGCAGAAATTTTGATTATGAGAAGGTTCGCACAACTCTTCTTGAAATAGTTGATGGCTACACTCCTCAGTGTACCATTATCGATCCTATATGGAAATCAATGGAAGAAAAGATTGGCAAAGAAGCCCGAAAAACTCCAATGAAACTTCTCTCTAAAAAGACCTGATATGTGGAAAATATTTTTTGCACTGTTCATCTGTACTTTTATGTATACCTCTCATTCTGACGGGAGCAGCTTAGTCCCGGTCAATCTATGGCAGTCAGGTCAGCACGTAATTCAGGGTCTTCTTCCACAGGAGTGGAAAATTCTTTCCCCTGAGGAGATTGACACCCTTAATTCCACTATTCCTCAGGTTACGATTCAACAGTCAGGAGAAATTGTCTCCAGTTTTAAATTTCTTTCTAAATCAACAAAAGAGGATTCCTCCCGCAATCCACAGATTATTGTATTTTTGAAAACTGATGAATATGTGGATGAGGAAATGATACAGAAAACCTATGCATGGTTTGAAAAAAATAAAAATCTGCTTTCAGGAATGCTTGCAGACAGGGTGGAAAGAGCGAGTATCCAGGATATTGAGTATAAACAGGAATTACCGGCAATACTGTTTCAAAATAAGCTTTTGGTAAATGGTCGCTATTTTACTGGGTTGAGTTCAATTATATTTCTGAAAAATAGTATTCTGAATGTTGTCTGTCTTGCCGATGAAAAAGAATTTGTAGAATATGAACCCATATTTCGCACTTTACTGGAATCTATTGTCATTCCTCAACTATTACGACATGATACTGTAAAAAATAGTCAATACCCCACTTTGCTTATAGAAATTTTCGCATTGCTGGAAAAAAAATGGCAACCTTTTCTGGGTATATTTTTTATAGCAGTAATTTATGGCTGGGTGTTTCGAACAGGTAGAGAAAAGAAAGTTTAATACTTAAGTTTCTAATGATTTTTTTTGAAAATAACTAAATCGGTTTTTGATATAATATAATGCCCCGTAATGGGTGGTATTATATTTAAATCGTTATATTCCAAAATTGAGGGCGCGAATCATTTGCTTCAATAGACCAGGTCCCTCAGGAAACTGTTCATTCAACCAGATCTGCCATTGGTTGGAAAACTCTTCTATCTGCATAAATTGGTTTTGAGTTAAGGTGACATTTGGAGGTGGTTCACCGGATGGCGGGACAAGAGGCTTGGTTATTGCAATAATAATCCTTTTATTTTTGCTTGTATAATAATAGGCTCCAGTGCTCATTATCCAATCGGAATCAATATTCCCCCAAAATGTTGTCCATTGGAGTTGTTCCTCCGCCTTTTCCCCTATCCCTGAAGTATAAAGAACATATGGCTCTGATACAGGGTAGGAATTTTTTTGAAAGGTTCCACCGGTATTTTCCTGGAAAAGAATATTTATAAAGGAAGAGTCTTCTCCTTTCCATAAAAACTGCTCTATTATTGTTGGACCGCTGTAAAACTGTTTATTTTTAACCAAACTGTATATATTCGGTACTGTGATTGTTTGCCCGAATCCGGTTACAGTATTTATGTTTATTGATTCAGCCAATTGCTGAACTCGTTCCGCATCACTGGCTTTTTTCAGCTCTGCCGTATCTCTTTTGGGGCTCCATCCTTTAGCGACGACACATTCGATATATGTCTTGTTATAAAATATTGGATCAATCCTTTTCCCAGTTTCACTCTGCTGCAGGGAAAGTTGCTGCGCAATAAACTCGCACTCACTGGAGTCCATGTTAAATGACTCTTGATTCCCGCCTGGTTTCTCCCATACTTCAGTGTAGGTGCAGCCTGCAAGAAGCAGGGCGATTAAACAGAAAATTTTTATGGCTGCTTTCATTGCCTTCTCATGTCCTCCAGGGTGGACTCTGTATGCAGTACAGACTGGTAAGGGTTTAACGGGTAAAGAACACTCGGTTGCCGCACCGTTTGACCTTGATCCCGGGTAAAACTGGAAAAGTCAAAGGTCAAACTGCCCCTTCTGTCATGATCAGAAAAAATTGAGAAGGGAAAAGTGATAAAAACCCCTTTTTCAGATGCATTCTGGTTTTTTTCATTTGTGAAATGATCCGTATCTGTTTTAGTATACCAGGCTCCTATGGTGAAGTATTTGAAGCTCCGTCGCAGTTCCAGGCTGACCCCTACGTCTCCTCCAAGGAATTGTCCGATTTTAAGTCCACCATCAATGCCCTGACTCGGCCATATCTGTCCATAAAGATTTACATAGTAGGTGTCAAAAGTTTTTGTAATAGTATCACTTAGCTTGAAATTATCCTCAGGGTCCCGCTTGCGGACAAATTCTGCTTCCAAACCGATGCCCCAGCGGCCTTTATCAAAAAACCGGAATATTTCTGCTCCAAACCCGGCATAGGCGCTTTCAAAAAGGCCTATGGAGAATCGTCCTAGAATGTTATGCGGCAAATTTACATGCTGATCATAGGCCAGCATGGAAATGCGGAATTCAGATTCCCTCTCATAGAGCACTAAATCCGTGCGGACCGGTTCCGGTTCAAGGGGAGTAAAAATAACTTCATCAAATTGATTCAGCAGTGTAAACTCAAGTTCACCTGCAATTAGTCCGTTCTCCCAGGGGTACATGTTTATCCTCGGCCGCAGAAAGACCTTATGCTTGAAAAACCCGGCCTTGTTGTTGAGAAACGTCTTTACCTTGAGGTTGATATCATAGTCAAACCAGACTTCCTGGATAGTATAGGTTTCAATTTTGGGATTATCATGGAAAAACTCTGCTTGCTGCTCGCTGTTATAAAGGGAAAGAGATGCAAATTCAAAAAAACCCTGTTTGTCCACGCGAGTCTCCATAAAAGCCTGCAATTCCTGTCTGTCTGCCTTGAGACATTGGATGATCTGTCCATTATAAGAAAGATTAATATAAAATGTCTGGATCCGTTCCGGGACTATCTCATCAAGAATTTGGGACACCCGTCCCATGGACTTGGAGTGGGAAAGATATTTACTGTTGACATACTCAACCCATACTGCTTCGTCATTTACTGAAACTTCGACCCCGTAAAAACCATCACTCTGTAATTCTTTTGCCAGAAGAGAAGCAAGTTGCCGGTTGTCTGCCTCGTAAGACTGCCAGCGCTGCTTTTCATTGGAAGTGTATGGAGGTTCTTTTTTCCAGGGAAGCATTCCCTCGGGCTCAAGGGGAAAGTCAGCAGAAAGTCCCAGCATCCATTCCCTGCCTCGCATATACCCTCCCTGCAGGGTAATATGCTTTGTCGGTTGATATTTAATGCCAAAATTTATTGGCCAGCGGGCCTCTTCAGGTTCACCGAACATTCCTTCATATTGAAGAGAGGAGTATTCCAAAGAAAACGTAAGCTTTGGATTATAGTGGTATTCAATGCCACCAAAAACTCTTGTGGGCTGGGAAAGATCAGAAAAAAGAAACGTTGTGTCAAATGATTCACCGGTTGTTCCCCTTTCAATGTCATCAAGGGATTCACCACCAAGAAGACCCTGGCCAAGCCCAAGAGTCAGATCAAAATTTGAGATCATTTTTGAAAAAACAAGATATCGTGAAGGAAATTTAGAGGTTCCAATAGAATCATAGGCGCCAATAGCAACCTGTGGCCATGCTTTATCCTCTTTTATAAGGACAATTCGCATTCCTGCATTTCGATCCTTGTAATACCCATAATCATACCCGGGAAAAGCGATAAGACTCGAGATTTCTGTGAATTGGCCGTGAAATTCAAGCCGATCAAAAAGACCGAGTGCGCCGCCATAATAACGGTATGGTTCAGCTTTTCCGAATTTAATGCGGATATTCCAGTCTGGTAGAATGCGCGCAGTGGGCATATCCCAGATGCCGGTAAAAGATTGCAGCGAGGCAAGGGGTTTGGAAAAAGGCTTTTCACTTCCAAGAGCAGAAGTCGTGCCAAAGTAGAATAATAGAACGAGTAGCCAAATAACACGGACTATCAAATACATAAAAAAGTCCGCAATTTTAAGACTCAGCTACAGGAGTCTCTTTTTTTTTCAGGTTACGGATGAAATTCAGGAAAAATACCCCAAAGAGAGATATGAAAAAAGAAACAATAAAGGTGAGTATTATAATTAATTTTTTCTTCGGTTTATAAGGTTTCTCTGGCACATATGGCATGTCCAGAATTTCAAATGTTTCTAGTTTCTTGGCTTCGTTTATTTTTGCAAGTTCCAGCTGTTTACGCAATTCAGTGTAAATGGTCTGTGAGGCCAGCCGTTCACGGGTGATCTTGGAGAGGGTCAGCTTTTCGCTGGGCACCTGGCGCTCCCAGTATTCGAGCTCTTCTGTAGCTTTGGCAAGTTGCTCTTCAACAAATTCTCTTTCCCTCCTGGCATCGGAGACATATTCGTTTTCCAGAAAAAAGTTCAACTCCTTGATTATCCGTTCCAGCATCAGCGAGCAAAAGGCTGCTTCTTCGCCTGACCAACTCATATTGATCAGTTCTGTTTTATTATCCTGATTGACAGAAAAATAATTATCTAAAATCCCTGACTGGAGAGCCTTGATAACAGATGGTTTAGCCTTTGGAGCATCAACTTCCCATTTTTTTGTCTCTTGATTCCATAAATTAGGATAGAGAACAGGCAGGAGGTTATATTTACTAATCAGGCGTTCCTTCAGGGTACGGCTTTCGAGGAATGACAAAATGTTGCTCGAACCCTGCCCAGGCAAGGCAATGGGGAGGGGAAGATTTCCGATAAGGCCACCAAGGCTGCCAAGAGAAGATTTTTCCTGCTTGGCCGGAATAAGTGTTGCAGATGATTTATACTCTTTGGGGAGAAAAATAAAACTGACTATTCCTGCAATGATTGTCCAGAAGATAACAAAGGAGATAATAAAGATTTTTCCGGCCCAGACAATCTGCCAAAGTTCAATGAGATCAATCTCATCTTCCCGGCTCTCACTTACAGATGATGGAGGATAGGCGTAGATAATTTCTTTTTCTTTGGGGCAGTCTTTTTCTGGCATATTTGGTGTTTATTAATCTCAAACAAAAAAATCAGGTTAGGAAAACTCTGTTAAATTGCGAAAATGATGCCGGCTGTGGTGGCGATTTTAAAAACGATATCAGCAACATCCTTAATAACTTTAAAAGTAGGTACTCTATCCAGATCTTCAGGCACAACTATTGTATCACCAGGCATTAAAACAGTATCCTCAAAGTTATTGAACAGCCCCCTGGACTGGGCAGAAGCCAGGATTTCGCCGTTTGCCTTAACGACATATATCGCTTTTTCATCAGCTGTCTTGGTAGGCCCACCTGCTCTCTGCAGGTAATCACCTACCGTCATGTTTGCTTTGTACATATATGATTTTGATATGTAAACACTGCCAACAACAGACACAAAACTTGGACGCTGGGGTATATGCAGACTATCACCTTCCTGCAGTTCAAAGTCAAAGGCGGTGCCTTTCAGGGAATCCAGGGGTCCAAGAGTTATACTCATCCTGCCGGTTGCCGCAACCTGGCGAAGACGGCTGACAAGCCTTTGTAGTGCTGTTTGCTGCGCACTGATTGCCTGTTTATCTTCCAACAATTGGGACTGTTCAGCCAAGACAGTTTGTGCTCTCATCTCAAGGTCATCAATCATTCTGTCAATACTTATCTGCTGTATTTCCTTGGCTTTTTCTGAAATGAAATAGGCACCATAAAAGTAAGCTTTGTCGGTAAATCCGCCTGCGCGTTCAATAAGGTCGGAGAGACGTTCACCGTCTTTGATTCTATAGTCACCGGGAAATTTAACCTCCCCGGTAATGGATACACTTTTAAAGGTGGCAGCATCCTTAATGGGACGTATATAGATATAATCGTAAGGTTGCAGCTTAAAAGAAGCATCTGAATCAGCGTTCAACGTAAAATGAGAGGTTGTTACTTCCCCGTTCTCAATCATCTGCCGACTCAAATCAATACGCTCCGGATCGGCATCAAACTTGAAACCTCCGGCAAGACCAAGGAGATCTGCCAATGTCAAGCCGGGGGTAAAAACA
>Ga0209536_100006935_pt1 | contig 17233 bp, 10 predicted proteins | sample DeeMarSeWOR28_12_FD_187461 | JGI IMG/M metagenome (GOLD analysis project Ga0209536, IMG submission 187461) | Marine sediment microbial communities from White Oak River estuary, North Carolina - WOR-2-8_12 (SPAdes) (version 2) | ecosystem: Environmental > Aquatic > Marine > Intertidal zone >... | reverse complement strand
TGAGAAAGGAACACCGTTTGGCGAGCTGACCCTTATTCCAAATTGGTTAACGGTGCGGATTCCTCAAGTTCATAAAATACTACCAAAAAGTAATAGTGAAGAGATAGGATTTATTCTTCTACCATATATGACTGCAACACAGGCTATTGATTATGTAGAACAAGAATTGGGAGAAGAAATTCCGAAAGAAGACCAATTGATACAGAGTCAGATACTATTCAGTGAATGGATCAATCATCAAGTAGACAAACTGGAGACTAGAATTAAGATCATTGTGGGCCATTCCTATTTTCAGGGTTCTAAAATAGGGATAATTCCCTATCCAGATTTATTACCACATGAATTTCAGTTTAATAAAGAAATAATTCCATTAAATAAGGTAGATCTTGTAGTCTTTGGCCATATCCATACACAACAAATCCTCTACAATGGAAAAGTGCTCATTCCAGGTTCACTCGAAAGAGTTGATTATGGTGAAATAGGAGAAGATAAAGGATTTTACATATTCGACACTATAACTACATCTTTGAATTTCATTCCAAATAATGCTAGGAAACTGTTAAGACTAGTAGTAGAGGTTCCTATAAACGAAAAAGATCCTACAAAATATATTATAGCAAAATTTTTAGAAGAAACAGAGCTTAATGAAAGTATTTTTCGCTTAGAGATAGTTATTTCCTCTCACCTTCAAAAGAAGGTTCGATTAAAGGAAATTAAAGAAAAACTCCAAAAAAAAACCTTCCATTATGAGATATATTGGTATACTCAAGAAGAGTATCAATATCCAGTTATTCTTTCAGAATTTATCCTAGAACCTAGAGCATTATTTCTGGATTATATCTCTGAGAAATATGAAAAATATCCCTATTTCAAAGATTTACGTGAGAAAGGTCTCAAGATATTGGAAGAAGCTCTATCAAAGGTGGAGGAGACTAATTGACAACTCAAGTACGTCCTGGAGAAGGATTTGAACTTCTTTCCCTAAAATTAAAAAAATTTATGAATTATAAAAAAACTACTACTTTTAATTTTAATACTCCATATGTTGTGGTCACAGGGCCAACTGGAGCGGGAAAAACAACAATATTGGATGCATTAACGTTCGCCTTATATGGAAGAAGTTCACGATTAGACATCCCAACCACTAAAATTGAGGATATATGTAAAAAAGGAGGGAGAGTAAGATGTGAATTCCGAACAGGACATAACTTAATCCAATTAGAACGAGGACGAGATAATAAAGGTAAAAGCTATTTACAATTGTGGATCAACAAAAAGAGATATCCAGGAACAATCATTGAAATCAATGAAAAACTTTGTTCTACAATTCTAGGAATGAATTATCAAGCTTTCATTAATTCTACAATTATCAGACAAGAAGAAATGAAATCTTTAGGTTCTAAATCACCAGTAAATCGAATGAAAACTTTACAAAATTTATTTCGCCTTAATATATTTGAAAAAGCTGTAGAATTATCAAATCAAGAGTTAAATTTGGTTATTCAGGAGAAAAGGCACTTAGAAGGTATCCTTCAGTCTAAAGAAGAAGAATTTTCTCGTCATGGTGAAATTAAGAAACAACTTCAGGATATTAGTCCTCAACGGAATGAACTTGAAAAAAAAATCAAAGACGCTCTCAATATTCTTAATGAGCTTTTGTTAGAAGAAGAAGATATGAAAAAGAAGAATGAAAAATACCAAATAGCAATCGAAAGAAAAAATGAAGCCCAAAACGAAATAGAAAGAGTACAAATAGAGAGAGAAAAGGCTGAAAAGAAATTAATGATTTTTAAAAAGGTTAAAAAAAGCTACCATGAATTAGAAAAACAATTACTAGAATTTCAAGACATTGAGGATAATATAAAAAGTCTCAAGCATCAGAGAGATCAACATAAATTAATTCAAAATCATATTCATCAATTGACTCGGGATCTTGAGAACCAAATTAAAACAATAGATGAGGATTTAAAACAGAAAAAATCAAGAATATCATCAGAAAAAGAGCGTATAGATAATCTCAAAGAAATTGTCGATCATCTAGAGGCATTTGCAATTTTAAATCAAGAGGGGAGATTGCTTGAAAGAATTGATCGTATTTCGCTTGAAAAAACATGGAATTTAGAGGATTCATTTGTATTAGAATTAGATGAAGAACAAAAGAAGTCCAGATCTAGTTTAAATTCAACTTTAAAAGAAAAAGATAAAATCTCAAAGGATTCATTTGTATTAAGCGAAATCAAGCAGAATATAATTGAGCTAGAGAAAGAATTTTCTAATATCAAAGAAAAAAAAATAACTCTAATGAAGGAAAAAGAATATATAATTAATAAGGAAAAGAAAGAACTAGAGAATATCGGATTTTCAGAAAAGAAATTAAAATTATTAAAGGATTTAATCGAGAAGGAGAAAACACAAGAGAAAATCCAAATCGAATTTAAAAAAATCGAAACGGAATTTAAGAACCTTGAAGATCCTTCAACAGCGATTAATCTTCTCAATGAGGAGCTTCAGAAAAAAGAGGAACAACTCATCCTTCTCAAAGATAAATTAAAAGACTATTCTTCATTTAAAGAGCAGTTTGATCAAATCTTTAAAAAAATCATTGATCAAAGAAATTTAAATGTAAAAATAAGTAATGAGATAGCAACATTAGAAGAAAGAAAAAATAATCTGATTCAGGAACTCGAGAAACTAAAATTAATAGAAATGGAAATAAAAGAAATTAAAGCCCAGTTAATTAAATCTCAAGAAATGGAAGATGTCTATGATAAACTTAAAAATGACATTTTTCATACCCGAGGTGCTCCTTTTTATGCTATAGATCGGATTCTCCCACGATTAAGTCAACGAGCCTCGCTAATATTAGCAGAATTAACAGATAATCGATTTTCTAATATACAACTTCAACGAGTTGAAAGTGGAAGGAAGGGATTAGGATTTGAAATCCAAGTCTATACTCAAGATGGCTATCGTGATGTAGCAACTTTCTCTGGAGGAGAAAAAACCCAAATTAATGCAGCCTTACGGCTAGCTATCAGTGAAGAAATTTCAGTGATTTCAGGCCAAGGTGATAAACCGGAAATTTATAAGAAAACCCTGTTTATTGATGAGGGAGACCTAGGATCTTTAGACACAATTCAAGCACAGCAAGCCTTTGTTCGAAAGCTTTTCCAATTAACACGACATTTCAAAATAATTCTAATCACACATCTTACTAATGTTGCAGATCAATTCCAACATACAATCACAATCTCTCGTGATTCTAATGGCAGATCAATTAATGAGAGTGAACTTTAAGCATATTTCGTGGTTATAATGGACTTTGATCAATTATTAGTTCAATTAAAGGAGATGCCTTTTTATAAAGACCAAATAATTTACCAAACAACTCTACCACCAAAGGAACCACTTTATCGAGAATTAGATTTTAGATTAGATTCTGTTTTAGAAGTCTGGTTGGAAAAAACCCAAATTCAATTATTTTCTCATCAAGCAGAAGCTTTAAATTTAATAGATAAGGGAAAAAATGTTGTTATTACCACACCCACAGCCTCAGGAAAAACTCTAATTTTCTCTCTAGCTGTAGCAAATGCTATTGCCCAAAGAAAAAGACGAACCGCCTTATTTTTATATCCAACTAAAGCACTCGCAAATGATCAACTTACAAAACTTAATGAATTAAATAAAGTTCTGGATGGCAAGCTAAAACCGTTTATTTATGATGGAGACACTCCTCTTGAAGATAGATCCCGAATTCGTAATAGTGCTCATGTGATAATTTCCAATCCTTATGCATGGCATCAATATCTTGACTGGCATCAAAAATGGGATCGATTTCTTAGAAATTTAAGCTTTATTATAATTGATGAGGCTCATACTTATCGTGGAGTATTTGGTTCAAATGTTGCTCAATTATTTAGGCGCTTAAATCGAATACTCGCTTACTACGGATCCCGACCTCAATATATATTATCCTCTGCTACAATAAACAATCCAGAATCCTTTTCTCGACGCCTGATTGGTTCTCCAACAGAAATTATCAGCGTAGATGGGGCACAATACGGAGAAAAACATATTATTCTCTGGAATCCCCCTTACATTGACCGTTATAACATAAAAAAGCGGTCTCCCCATCAAGAAACTAAAGATATTCTAAAATTTCTCCTAAAGACAGATATTCAAACATTAGTTTTTGTTCCCTCTCGTAGAATGGTTGAAATTATATCCTTATGGACGAATAAAGAAATACAACAAGAAAACGATAGTTCAATCGAGGTTTTAGCATATCGTGCTGGTTATCGGCCATCTGAAAGACGTATGATTGAAAATAAATTGCGGGAAAGAAATATCCAAGGAGTTGTAAGTACTAATGCTCTTGAAGTTGGTATTGATATTGGTGATTTAGATGGAGTAATTCTCTCTGGATTCCCTGGTACAATTATCTCTACTTGGCAACAATTCGGTAGAGCAGGTAGAAATCTTCGTCCATCTCTTGGTATCTTGGTCTTATTTGAAGACGCATTGCAACAATTCTTGGGTCGAAATCCAATATATTTTATGGAAAAAAATCCTGAAAACGCTATAATTGACCTCCAAAACACTTATATTATGAAAGGACATATCTTATGTGCCTCAAAAGAACTTCCAATTAGTTTAACTGAAATAAAAGAAATATGGGGAGAAAAAGGACTTCAGGTTATTCAAGAATTAAAGGAAGCAAAACTAGTAAGAATTGTTCCTGCAGGAATCATATCTAATACAAAAGTGCGTCCTTCTTCCATTGTAGCCCTAAATACGGCATTTACAAATATTATTGAAGTAATTGAAAATGGCAAACTTCTTGAAACGTTAACTATTCCTCAAGCTTATCGTGAGGCTCATTCAGGTGCTATTTTAATACATCAAGGAGAAACTTATTTTATTGAGGATGTTGATTGGAAGAATGGAAAAGCATATGCTCAAAAAACGGATGTGGATTATTATACTGAATCTCTCTCTGATTCTGATGTAAATATATTAGAAGTTCATGTCCAAAAATCTTTGGGTATTCCTCTGTTCTATGGTAGAGTAAAAGTTACAGAAATTTATCATTCATATCGATTAAAATCTTATGATGAAGTCTTAGAAATTAGACCTCTTTATCTGCCTCCTTTGGAATTTGAAACTAAGGCTTTATGGTTTGAAATTCCTTTAAGTATAATCGAGCCAATCTTAGATCAATCATTGGATTTACCAGGAGGAATCCATGCATTAGAACATGCTACAATTGCTTTATCGCCAATCTTCGCAATGTGTGATAGATGGGATATTGGTGGAGTATCTTATCCCATATATCCTGCTGATAGAACGACTAAAATTTTTATTTATGATGGATTTCCTGGAGGGATTGGAATTTCAGAGCAGCTTTTTGAAAAATTCTCAGATCTTTGTGCAGATGTATTAAAGCTTGTTCAAGAGTGTTCATGTACTGAAGGATGCCCAAGTTGTGTTCAATCTCCCAAATGTGGAAATGACAACTTTCCTCTTGATAAAAAAGTTGCAATTTCCCTTTTAAAGGAAATTAATCTTCTGATTGTGAATCAATCTGACTTTTAAACATTTTTAATCTAAACTCATGTTCAATGATATTTGCAGAATCTATTAAACATTTCGTGTTAATATAAAAGTGATTTACAGGATCTTTTAAGATTTCTTCTTTTATATAACGAGCGTCCAATTGGAGATCTAGATTTTCTATGTTACGCCATATTATTAGTGCTGTTTGATTCCCAATGAATCCTTTTAATATCTTATAACGGACTTCTTGGCTTTCAATAACTGAAATTTTTGATAATTGAAATCCTATTAAGTAATTAAATGTTTCAATTAGATCTAACGAAATTTTTTTACCTTCGGAGATTTGAAACATATTAAAAGGCTCATTAAAATTACTAAAGTTAAAAGAGATTTGTATATGATCGTTTATAATACTTAAATTATATTTTAAAAGATTTGTATCATTAATTGATCTACCTTTTATTAATTGAAAATTTTCGAGAGTGTCACAATATGATTCAATTTTTAAATATTTGAAAAAATGAGACCGTTTATTAGGATTTAAAGGAAATCCATCCTTCCATTCTTTTGAATAAATTATTTTTTTTATACGAGGTAACAATACTGTTGAAAAATAATCAGCTTTCTCGATTAATAGGTATTTTCTTTTTCCTCCATCCTTGATATTCTGTTCTATGACTGCATGAGCTGTGGATCCCGAACCGGCAAAAAAATCAAGAATGATACTATTTGATGATGAGCCTAGGGCAATACATTTCTGAATTAATTCAAATGGTTTAGGAAAATCAATTACTGATTTTCCAAATAATTTACGAATTTGAATCGTCCCATTTTCTGTGCGAAATTCAGAGTCTAGCCATAAGGATTTTGCCTTTTGAGTAATTTTTCTGTATTTCTCATAGATATTCCACCCTCCATCAGGTCTCTGTCGAGCGACGAGATTACTTTTTTCTGGAAAAAGGGGATCTAGGTTTAAAGCTACTTTATCTTTTCCCCATCGCCAACAATCATCTCTACCCTTGCTATCACGTGGGTAAATCTCAATGGAATGTGTTTTGGTTCTTTCTAATGAAATTGCACAAAATTTATCTTTATCAAAATTTTGAGGATTAATAAAAAAGGGATAAAACAGATTTGGCCTGTTCTGACGGTTAAAACGAGGATTTCTATTTCTTAATTCGCGGTTCAACCACTTTCCATGTAAATCCTGATATTTGTACTCAGTTGGGTCTTTAGGAAGTAAATTTATCTCTGGAAATTCACTACCTGTTGAGAAACATAAGATATATTCATGGGATTTGGCAATTGGCAGATAATCTCGCCCCCCAGCATTGACTTGTACAATAATAGGTCCAAAGGAAGGATCTCTTTTAAATAAATTATCAGCTAAGATCTCAAGATATGGTTTTTCTATATCATCAATAGAGATAAAAAGGCTTGATTTTGAGGTTGAAAGATTTTTTAGTTTTAATAAGGATGCATACATCATAGAAAGCCATGAAAGATGCTGATAATTGTCCTTATAACGGAATTCATCTTTTCCACGATTATATGGAGGATCAATATATGTCATGTCAATTTTTTGAGAAAATTTTGCTTTCAATAATTCTAAACCATCAAAATTTTCCCCATGAATAATTATTCCATCCAAAGCTGAATCTATATCTCCAAAAGTACTAAGAAGACGGTCTTTAAAGTCTTGGTTAAAATATATAGTATCTATCATTAATGATGGATGGTTCAACAAACCCTCAGGGTTCATGGTGGTAAAGATATCGTGAATATTACTTTGAAAATTTCTTTCCCAATCTAAAATTTGTTCTTTGTTTCTTAAAATCTCTGGATAGAAACTTTTCGGTATTAAATCTAAAGTAATGCAATATTCAGATTTCTGAATAAGCTTCTTCTTTTGATACAAAGCTAATTGAAGCTTATAATATCTTGAAATAAAGTGATAAAATGACACTAAACACTTTTTAAATAGTCTTATCTTGGTTATTAAGGAACCTATAGCATTAAAGTCTATATTATTATGTTCAATAATGGATGAATAAGTCTTGAGTATAAATAATTTCGATTCTCTTTCAAAATGCTTTTTACTCATTTTAGGTATAAAATATTCATTTTGAAAAGGGATTTTACACTCTGAAACGAAATAAAATTGTTGATAATTCCATAAAAAACTTTCATCTTTATTTAATGAAAGAAAAGTAGTAAAAAAATTATCACAATCTTCAAAGACACTAGAAATTAGCTTTAGATCAATAACTGACAAAAAATTTTTATTAATATTTGCTATTTCATTATTAATTGATTTAATTAATTCTTTTTTAAAATAAAATAGATAATCATTGTATAAAGCAGTATTAGTTAGTACTTTATCCTTTGTTACCCATTTTTCAAACACTTCATCTATTTTTTTAGAAATATGGACTCTTAAAGGAATTTGTTCCATGTTTTAATCGTTCCTAGTACTATATATTTCTGTATACTTCATCAAAAATGTACAAAAATAAAATTCTTTTATATGATTTTAAAAATGAACAGCAGAGAGTTTAAATCAAAATATCGAAGTCATTAAACAAGCTTTTCTAAATATTAGCAAATAAATTAAAAAGTAATGGGGCAATAAAAATGATTGAACTTAAACGTTATGATAAAAATCCAATAATTAAACCCAACCCAGATCATGATTGGGAAAAAGGGGGAGTGTTTAATTGTGCAGCTACAATATTTGAAAATCAAGTGTTATTATTATATCGAGCAATAGGTAATTATGAGACTTACATCAGCACACTTGGTCTTGCAACAAGTAAGGATGGATTTAATTTTACACTTTATGATGAACCAGTTATGAAACCTGAACATGATTTTGAAAGATATGGAGTTGAGGATCCTCGTATAACTCCGTTAGATAACAAATTTTATATTGCATATACAGCTGTTAGAACCCCTGTTCCAAAAGGAGATGTTGATTTTCATATTGGCATAGCTTCAACAACTGACTTTAAGACATTTAAGAGACATGGTACGATTATTAATGAATATAGGAATAAAGACGGAGCACTTTTCCCAGAAAAAATAGGGGGCAGATATGCTATCATGCATCGTGCACCAGAACCTCATATGTGGATTGCTTATTCTGATGATCTGAAGAAATGGAAAGATCATAAAAAGTTCTTTTCTCCCGTTAAAAACTCATGGCAGGATTTAAAAGTCGGTGCTGGAGCCCAACCGATAAAAACAGAAAAGGGTTGGTTAGAGTTTTATCATGGTGTCTCCAAAGACTTTCATTATAGCCTTGGTGTTATGTTATTAGATCTTCAAGATCCAAGTAAAATTGTTAGTATCCTTGATGATCCAATATTATCACCCGAGATGGAATATGAAAAAGTAGGAGATGTTCCAAATGTCTGTTTTACCTGTGGAGCAGTTGAAAAAGATGGAAAATACTTTATTTATTATGGTGGTGCTGATAAAGTTATTGCCGTGGCAACAATAGAGAAATCAAAACTTTTAAATGCCTTGTAGCTATATTTATACATCTCAAGAGAATCTGATAATGACTATTCCATTTAAACAGCAAAATCAGAATAAAGAAATCTTAATTGATATTTTAAGAAAGAATAGCTGTCGATTAGCTTTAATTGACCTTAAAGAACAGTCTAAATTAGCTAATCTCTATTTTTTTCAGGCATTAGACGCTCTGGAAAAAGAGAGATCTATTCAATTTAAAATTTCACAGGGAGAGAAAATAATTCAACTTCTTTAAAAATAAAAAAAAAGGAAGGGGGGAGAGATAAAATCTTATCTCCGACGTCTGAACACGTAGATTGCTCCAGCTATTATTGTGACAATAAGGAAGGAAACCATCTCGAATCCAGGTGTTGTTTTTGTGATTGTGGTCTCAACAGTTGATATTACTGTACTAATGACTGTAGTGATAAATGTACTGACCGAAGTTGAGGTTTCAGTCTCAGTTTCAGTCTCAGTTTCAGTCTCAGTCTCAGTTTCAGTCTCAGTTTCAGTCATAGTCTCGGTTTCTGTAATTGTAGTTACCCATGGATCACTTAGGAATGAAGTTACTTGAATAGTATGATCAGCAGTCCAATCATCATAGAGGGCATCCATCAGATCCTCAGCATTGGTCACAATGTCTGCTGCACTGAATGGGACAAGAAGTCGATTAATTCCCGCTCGTGGAGCCTTATCGAAGGAATACTTAACATCAACCTCGCCGCGTGACCAGTCGACCGCTATATTTCCAAGATAATCCTTTAGACCTGTATCTACCATATATCCATAGTTAGAAGAATTATAGAAACCAAAGTATGTGTTGACAACCTTACTCGTATTGAAGTATTGACCTGATGCCATACGATCAGTATTGCCTGAACCTGCACCATAAGCATCATCAGGCTGGTATACTAGGGCAAGATAAATTGAACCAGGGGTGGGTAAGCCAGCATCATCAAGACCTTCATCTATATATTTTACACTGAAATCTAATGGCCCACCATAGAGGCTTTCCATATCCTCGAAAGCTGCCTCAGCATCTGGTCCAACAAAGTATTGATTTTCCGAAATACCAGCAAAGTTATCATAAACTGCAAAGGTTCGAAGCGTTTTTAGCCCAGGTAGGGAGCCAACTGGTCCATTATAACCAGAATAAGATTCAGTTTGAATAACAGCACGTACCGGTCCGACTTTAGCAATAGTCACAACATCAGGATAATCACCTTGGTGCCAACCATGGTCTGCTATATACCCAAATTTAGTCCATTCCCAATGGCCATCATTAATAGCATTGTAGTTAGCAGCGACTAGATCCCACGTATCTGTACCTTCTTTGACAATGATGTGCTTCCACGCTGACTGCCGCCAACCACCACCAATGTACATACAGAGAATGGCCCAATTTGTCTCAACCCAGATCACATCACCAGTGTTATTCACAGCAGCTGAAAAGTAAGTCCCATTATCAAAAGTCGCATAATGTTGAGGAGGGAGCCAGTCAAGATAGGTCTCATTATATAATCCATGACCCATTGAAATCGCTGTAGTAGAGGGCTGACCATTAGTGAGACCTTCATTATTAACTTCAAGTGTAAAAGTAGCTGAGTCTGGATGGGTTAAAGTAGATGGTAATTGAAATACAATTTCATCAACAATCCCATCACCATCTAAATCGTCATTCTGGGTAGCTAGTGCTGTATTGGTTGCATCATACACTATAGCAGTTGCTAATTTTGAATAAGGTAGGGGAAAATCTTTCGCTTTTAGGATAATAGGCGTATATTGCATTAAATCTTGACCATTCGTAGTAACAGTGAATGAAGCAGCAACATTATTAGCTGTTTCAACTTTTGGAGAAGTACCCAAATTAAAGAAGGGAGAAATTACTGCGGACGGAATAAGAAGTAATGATAACATTGTGAGTCCTAAAATAGACAAAAGAAGCTTCTTCTTTCTCATAGTTTTTCACCTATTTTTCTTTAATGTTTTATAAAACATTTAAATACGGGATAATAACATAATGACTTTTCCCGTGTAAAGATTCGTATCTCACTAAGAATTTTTAAATTTTCTGGATATCAATCTTTAATACTAAAAATAAAAAATTTAAGATAATTTCCAATAGATCTTAATATGGGTGAATCATAGGGGTATTTAATAATCTCTATAGCCATTTCAATTGCCATTAAAAAGACATGTATATAGCGTTAAAAGAAGAAAAAGGATTGAAGGAGAATATAGTAAATAAAAATAATATCCTTAGATCTGATCATATTTTTGTCGGTGCATTGCAGCAGCCCTTAGAGCAACAACAACAGCTACGATAATTACACCCGAAATTCCAATCAAGGGAATAATTCCTTGTCCAGGTTGATATTCTAGAGCCACAACATAACTATAAACTTTAGTATTATTTACATTCTGTTGGGGTGAGTTATCAATAGCTGTTATTTTATATTGAACTGTCTTGCCTGGCTTTTGAGCTGGAATTGATCCGAAATAGAAACCTGATTGGAGCTCCATTAGTACTTTATACCAGGTGCCATTATTATATTGTAGAGTTACATTATGCACTCCACTCTCGTCTGTAACTCTGCAAGAAACGATAACAGTATCAGTAGAACGAATGATAGCTGATAATAAGGGAGATTGAAGAATATCAGAAATCCTTGGGGGCGTTAAATCAATAGGGGGATTGGAATTTCCATACCAGAATTTTGTTGAAGGTTTACTCTTTCCTTCTAAAGTATCATATCCAAATTTTGCTCGTACTGTGTAGAATTTATCTTCTGTAAGTCCACTCAAGCCAACATTTATTGCTTCCCAGAATGATGATTCATTATCCCACTCTAAATCTCCAGTTGAAACATTAGCATTCGTTTCATAATCCAATATTTCATAAATATGGGTAGAAGTAATGGAGTCGTTGATCGGTCCAATAGTCGATATGTTGGCTGTTATCTTAGAAATATTAATGGTATCACCTACCTTGGCCCAAATAGGCATGACTATTGGTTGTGAAACACTAATGTAATCAAATGGTAATATCGTTGTCTCACTAATATCAATTACTATTTCGGGTTTAGTTACCCATTTTGAATATTCTTGTTGCATATAAGTAACGGCGTTACTAGTTATTGTAACATCAATTGGAAAGTACCGTGCTTTTAATGGTAGTTCACAAGCAGAATAAATAGTTTTAATTTCTTCTGAAGTCTTACTATAGGTTAAATTCGCTAATCCTTCTTTTTCAAAAATAAATCCAAATCCAAGTTTATCAGCATCTGGTTCGTTAGGATTCATAGTTTCACCAGGAGCAAGTTTCTCAAGATACCACGGATCAGTAATACTAGAACTCTGTACTGCATGTTTTAGTAAATCATCTGGAACACGGTCAACCCATCCAACTCCTGGGACATAAAAAGACTTATAGGGGCAACCAAGTCCACCAGGAGCAATATCACGATTTTGAAGTTCGATCATTAGAGTGGGATATAATGATGCATTTATTCCAGTTGTATCCAATGTATAATCTACATACGGGACATTAGCAAATAAATCATAAGTCAATAGGCCATAAACCCCAGTTTTTGACCCCCAAGGAGATGATGGTTTCCCATATGGAGGTATAGATTGCATTTGAATTCTTCCACGAACTGGTCCTGAAATTAGAGATGATCGACTAGGATCAGGTAAGAAGAAAGCATTTGATCCTGCTGCATCATTCCATTCAATAAATTGCTCTATATTTGCAAATCGAGACCATTGCCATGCGAAAGTATTCATTTGTCGCCGTCGTTTAACAGCATCCCATTGTGATTGGCCAGATTCATTAAGAATAGATAACTCATACATGCCACCACTTGACCATGCTGAATCAACCAAAGCACACATCTGAATCCAGTTACTCTCAAGATAATAAGCTTCGTGTAACATCTCAGGCCCAAAATATTGTGTTACAAGATCAATTTTTGGATATTCATAAATTATACACTTTTCTTCAAAAGCAGGCACTGGTAGGTCAGCTTCTAAATTCCCTAAATAGATTGAAAATGTTGCACTTTCTTCACTTGCAAGTTCGAGATCCTCTGGGAATTGAAAAACTAACTCATCACTAGCTGAATAACCAACTTGATTATCAAGATCATCTACTTGACTAGGAATTAATGTATCATTAAAAATAACATAAGAACTTTGCCATTTGATATCATCTGCGGTCTCTGGGGTATCTAAGCCAAATGGATCAGCAGAACTAGGAAATTCTTGCGCTAAAGTAGACAAATTGATTACAATAGGAGTAAATTTCGGAATTGAACTTCCAGTGGGAGCTGTAATCTGTAAATCGACCTTAAAAAATTTAATTTGAGATAGACTTGTCGGAGAATTAATTACTTCTCCATGACTATCTATAACTCCTTTGGAAAAAATATTATTATTAGGAATTAATAAAATACTAGCTAATAGGAGTAATATTGTTCGATTAAACCATCTATTCATTTTCTATATCCTCCTTCAAGATGGAAACTTGTAGAATCCATTAACTAGTATAATATAAAAATTTATTTCTCCTGTGTAAATTTCTTCTTAAAAACTAGTATCGAAAGGTTTGTGAATGAATATTCTTTTTAAAAGTGAGCAATCATGGTTAAATCCTTCACTGATGATTTATTAGTACCTTTTGCTAAATACTTAGAGAAATATGGGACGTGGGATATTTCTACACAAGGTGCTAGCATGCTTATTCCTCATTCACATTTCCACTTCGATAAGATATTGTTTTTACCTAGAAGATTATATTATTCTGCCGATAAAACATGGAATTTCATCGCATCTGTTCCGATAATCTTTAAAAATCAATTTACACAAAATGATATAAAATTATATCAAAATCTTAAATGTATTGAAGCAGAAGTGAAGAAATTAGGTTTGATAAAAAAAAAGTTTCGATTTCAGGAGCATTCGATTAGTCAAAAACTTCAGGAAGAAATTCCTTCATTCGAAATAAGGTCGTTTCTAACGGATATTTTAAATGAAGATAGAGATTTGATAGAATTAATGAGTAATATTTCTCCAGAAAATTTACAAATACAGTTATATTCCCCGAAGATTCAAGCTGCTAATATTAAAGAATACATAAACCAATTTAAAATCTATTACTGGGATCCAGAAGAGATTATTTGGAATATAGCAATAGAAAAATTCCTAGATACCATAATTTCTAAAAAAACGTATATTTTGGTTTTAGATTCTATTATCAGGGCTCTTGATCTATGTGCCATTCATGTTATTCGTGCTACAAATATTGTCAAGAGTAGAATGTAGAATTCTTATACTATTTAAAATGGTAGTGCTATCGTATTCAGTATTAATGATAAGAATGTCGCTAATGAGATCGTTATTCCTAATCCTGCTCCTAATCCAGCAAGGATTACTGCACGATCAGATTCCCAATCACTCATTCTCGTTTTAAGAACACGAGCAAACAATGCTCCGAGAAAAGTTAATATGGGATAGGGGATAGCAGTTGTGGTCCCAACAACCAATGAAATTACAGAGATAGGTATTGCGGTTCCCCATTCGAATCCATACAAAATTAATACAATAATAAAAGTAATTCCAACTATAAGTGGATTGAATACAACCTGAGGATTGGTTACTAACGTAACGACTTTTCCCACATCTAAATTCCAGAAGGGAACTGGATAAATTACGGAAGGTACTTCAGAGATAGATAACAATGCGGTTACCCAGAAAATCCCAGCCCCCCACGCTATAAAGGATGCTATAAAATGGGCCTTAATTAAACTCATCCTTTTTGTTTTTGTCAAATCAGCCACTTTAAAAGTTGCAACCCAGCCAGCTCCTCCTTGAGTAATGACCAAAGGAGCAAACCATATCTCACCTCCTAAAGGAGCATCTGCTGCTATAAATAGTGATTCCTTAAAATAGGGTATTCCAGGTAAATTTGCTGTAATTCCGAATGCATAAGCTAGTGCCAATGTTGACAAAAAGGACCATCCAACAGTTAAGATTATGATTAATAATATCAATCGCATTGGAAGGTCGGGAATTAAAAATACGACAAGAAAACTTGAACCTAATGTTCCAAGTAAAAAAAATCCAATTAAAACGCTTAAACGAGGCATTTCACCTTCGATTTCCTCCCCTTTTCCTTTACTTAGTTTTCTTAAATCCTTAATAGTTTTACCAAAAATTCGCGGATCTTTTAAAATTGGTATTAAGGAAGCAGATATTACTAATCCCACAGTCCAAGGTAAATAAAATTCTAATTGTGTATAATTATATGTATCCAATAGAGACATCCCAGGTGACCATCTTGGTAACAATCCATTCGCTACCAAAATTGGATTCATAATGATATTCACAAAGATTGATCCTAATAATATGCATACTACGACATTAAATGGAAGAATGAATCCAGTAGCAAATGCTAATATGTCGGTAGCAATACCTAGAGATGCTCCTGGTAAAAATGCTTCAATTGATTCATTAAAATCAAACCATGGAATGGGAATAAAGGTCAATTTTAGAACTAATGGAAAAGCATAGATTACTACCCCGATAATACTTGCAACTATGGCACTCATTGAAAAAATTTGGAGATGCCGTTGATTTTCCCATGTAAGTGATTTGGCTGCAGCTGCATCTACATAAGCAGTAGGAAAAGGGAGTACCTCTACTTTTGTATAAAGATAATTAAATATGAGTCCAAGAGATAAATCAGCGGCTTTAGAAAGTAAAGAAGTAATGATTAATAACCCTATTGGAATGATAAAAACGGGGTTGAATAATGATCTTAGTGGGCCAAAATATTCAGGTGCAAACCAATCAGGTATTAATTCTGTAAGAGAGATTCCATTAATAAGAGCAGATCCAGTTATATCATGATGTCGAAGGTAATAATTAAAGACGACTGCCACAATCATCTCCATTCCAAGAGCAGTACTTGTTACATTCATCATAATAAATACTTCTTGTTTAGAAAGAGGATTATCAGCCATTTTTGCTAGAACAGCAAATAATACAATTGTAGTATTGAGAACAGCCCCGATAAACCAATTATTAGTAACAAAATAAAGATAAATAGCTGCTGGTTGTAAAATGAATGCTGAATAAATTATTGCCAGCCATATTCGCCATGTAAATCCACTTTGATATGGACTAATATCTGAAGAATCTGTTATGACATCCGCTTCAATATTTAACATTCATGAAACTCCTAAAATCTACTTCAAATTTTTTCGAAACTGTTCCGCTTTTGCCACTTTTTCTTCCTGTGGTAAGCTTCTCCATATTAACAATTGTTTGCGAATAGAATCGACAAATCTCCTAACTGAGGATTCCCAGGCAGAAAGTATACCTTCCAAACGAACCAGATTTATTTCAAAGGTATAATGATATTTGATTTCATCGAGATATGTAGTAAATTCAACAGTTTGCTTCATGCCCATGTCAAAAGGTGCCAGATTTACTGTTGCAGTTAAATGTTTCTTTTTTCCTCCTTCTGATTCAGAAGTATTAATTTTTTGAGCAAAAAATACTCCTCCAACGCTTTCTGATTCATAAATCAAGAAATATTCCCTTAAGAACTCTATTATTCCTTCTGCTTCCTGCTGTGTAGCAGCTACAAATGGTAAGGGAATGGTCCATCGTCCAGATTCCTCATCTGGTTTAGTGGTCAACTCCCACGCTCTTTTTACTGAGGGAACAGACATTTTTGCAGAAATTCTGAGAGGATAAACAGTACTTAAGAGAATTCCTACAATACCAAAACCCAAAGCATTTATAACAGAACCTGAAGAGTAATTAATCGCTAAAGATTCAGGAAACAGTCCTATTAATGATAAAAGCACAGCTGATGTAATTCCTAATAAATATCCAACTACAGCACCAATTACTGCATATACTAAAAATTCTGCTAAGAATAACCCAGCTATATGAAAGGGAGCTAAGCCCAAAGAGGTGAAAATAGAAATTTCTTTTTTAGATTCATAAACTGTAGAAATCGATGTATTGACCATTAATAAAATTGCGATTATTAATGGAATCGCTAATTCAACGAACCCACGACCTAGATCTTGAATAATCCGCTTATGTATACTGACGATTCCATTATTTCCGACACGAATCTCTAAATATC
>Ga0209536_100006934_pt1 | contig 17237 bp, 17 predicted proteins | sample DeeMarSeWOR28_12_FD_187461 | JGI IMG/M metagenome (GOLD analysis project Ga0209536, IMG submission 187461) | Marine sediment microbial communities from White Oak River estuary, North Carolina - WOR-2-8_12 (SPAdes) (version 2) | ecosystem: Environmental > Aquatic > Marine > Intertidal zone >... | reverse complement strand
TGCTGCCATAGTGAGGGATCGTTCACACGGTTCCACTTTACTGGTGATCGGCGTCGAAGTCCCGGAGGAGCGGTCGAAAACCTTCCAGGACAAGGGCGTGCATCTGCTCAGGCTGCCGGTCGAAAACGGGGTCTTTGCGTGGAGCGCTCTTGGCAGGTCGCTGGCCGAGATGGGGGTTCTCCATGTCCTTGCAGAAGGCGGTGCAAAAACGGCCGCCTGGCTGCTCAAGGAGGGGGCTGTCAACCGCTTTGAACTTTTTCTGGCCTCCAAAATCCTGGGATCATCGGGAATCCCTGTTGTCGGAGATATGGGAGCGATCCCGTTAAAAGAGGCACCTATGTTATCCTGGCTGCGGATACGCAGGATCGGCGAAGATATCCAGATCACGGCAGATGTAAAGTGAGGGCCCTATGTTCACAGGTATAGTGGAGGAGATCGGTTCCGTTCAGCGTACGGAATCCAGGTCAGGAGGATTGCGGGTGGATGTGGCGGCATCTGTGGTCCTTGATGGAACCACACCGGGGGACAGCATCTCGGTGAGCGGCGTATGCCTTACAGTCGAAAGGGTTGCGTCAGGCGCATTCAGCGCGTTCCTCTCCTCGGAGACCGTTGAAATGACGACGCTTGGTGACGCCGGTGTCGGTCATCAGGTCAACCTGGAAAGAGCCATGGCTTTAGGTGACAGGCTGGGAGGTCACCTCGTCTCTGGTCATGTTGAGGCGAAAGGACAGATCCGGGAGCTGAAAAAGGAAGGTGAGGCTTATCGGTTGGTGGTCTCCTTCCCGAAGGATTTTGCCGCCTACGTTGTGAAAAAGGGTTCGGTTTCCGTCGATGGTGTCAGTCTGACCATCGTGGAGGATCTGGGGCAGGCATTTTCCGTTTCCATGATCCCTGAAACCTTTGAAAAAACGACCTTTCGATTGAAAAGGCCGGGTAATTTTGTTAATTTGGAACCCGATCTGATCTTGAAATACGTAATGTCAGTGTTCCGGGATCTCACTGTGGATCCAAACGGCGGGTCCCTGACCATGGAAAAGCTGAGAAACTCCGGTTTTATCACTGACTAGAGGGGTAGGTATGCCAATTTCCACCATTGAAGAGGCGCTGTCCGACATCAGGGAAGGAAAGATCATTATTCTGGTCGACGATGAGGATCGGGAGAACGAGGGTGACTTCATGGTTGCCGCCGAAAAGGTCACTCCTGAAATCATTAATTTTATGGCCCTCCACGGCCGGGGACTGATCTGCCTCACCCTCACTGAAGAGCGCTGTGAGGAACTGGACCTCCCCCAGATGGTCACTAAGAACACAGCCAAATACGGCACCGCTTTTACAGTTTCCATCGAAGCGAAAACAGGTGTGACAACAGGTATTTCCGCCGCTGATCGTGCCCATACGATTATGACGGCCATTGATGAGAACTGCGGCCCTGATGATATAGACAGACCGGGCCATGTTTTTCCCATTCGCGCACGCAGGGGCGGTGTCCTTGTAAGAGCGGGTCAGACAGAGGGTTCTATAGACCTTGCCAGGTTGTCAGGCATGACTCCTGCCGCCGTAATATGTGAGATCATGAACCCTGATGGTACCATGGCAAGGATGCCTGAATTGAGGGTTGTTGCCAGGAAATTCGGCCTGAAGATCGTGACCATCGCTGACCTGGTTAAATACAGGATGAGCCATGAGCGCCTGGTTACGGATGTGGCCCAGACCAGCCTCCCCACCCGTTTCGGAGAATTCACAGCCCATGCCTACCGCAACGAAATCGACGGTCAGGAACATGTGGCTCTCACGCTAGGGGCCATAGATTCTGAAGGGCCCACCCTGGTCAGGGTCCATTCCGAATGTCTGACAGGCGATGTCTTCCACTCCCTGCGTTGCGATTGCGGTGAACAGATGGAAAGCGCCCTGACCATGATTCAGAGAGAGGGAAGGGGTGTGTTTCTCTACATGAGCCAGGAAGGAAGGGGAATCGGCCTCGCTAATAAGCTTCTGGCTTATCAGCTGCAGGATAAGGGCAGAGATACTGTGGAAGCCAACCTCGAACTGGGTTTCGCTCCGGACCTGAGGGATTACGGCATTGGTGCGCAGATCCTTGTTGACCTGGGAATCAAGGAGATCAGGCTCCTGACCAACAACCCCAAAAAAATAGTGGGTCTTGAAGGATACGGGCTCAAGATCATTGAAAGAGTACCCGTTGAGGTAGAAGCCCGTCAGGAAAACATCAGTTATCTCAGGACCAAGAAAGACAAATTGGGGCACCTGCTAGGGAAATTATAAACCCCCGGTATGGGAGCGTCGGAGCAGGGGAGTAAGGTGTGAAAGACATTTGAACCGCTTTCTGCAAACTCTAAAAGCACGGCGCTGTAAAAAGGGGTTGAGCGGCTGAACGTGGTTTTGGAGTTCGAAAGGAGACACCATGGCCGGATACAGTACCATAGAAGGTAAACTGGACGCCAGCGGCCTTAAAATCGCTGTCATAGCTTCCAGGTTCAACGATTTCGTGACCGCCAAACTCATCGAGGGTGCTGTTGACTGCCTTGTGAGGCACGGTTCCGGAGACAGGGATATTATCGTCATCAGGGTCCCTGGCTCCTTCGAACTCCCTCTGGCAGCCAAAAAAGCGGCTTCCTCCGGTAAATTTGACGCGATCATTTGCCTGGGAGCGTTAATCCGTGGTCAGACCCCGCATTTTGATTATATCGCAGCGGAGGTGACCAAGGGTGTCGCCCAGGTATCACTGGACACCGGCGTACCGGTCACTTTCGGTGTGATCACCGCAGATACACTGGAGCAGGCTGTCGACAGGGCGGGTGCCAAAGCAGGCAACAAGGGTTTTGAAGCCGCCCTCGGCGCAGTAGAAATGGCCGATCTGCTCCGGCAGATCTGAAAATATCCAATGGGTGTTCGCAGGAGGGGAAGAGAGGCGGCCCTTAAGATCCTCTACAGCCTGGATTTGAATCCGTCATCCGGAGAGGATGCGTACAGTCAGATTCTGGATTACGGGCAAGTACCGGACAATGCCAGGGACTTCACAAGGGAACTGGTGGAGGAGACACTCGAGCGCCTGGAAGAGATTGACAGTTACATCCGGAACGCATCATTGAAATGGGAGATCAGCAGAATGGCAGCGGTAGACCGGAACGTTCTCAGGCTGGCTGTTTCCGAGTTAACCGGCCAGAAACCTAAACCGGTCAGGATTGTTTTGAACGAAGCCATTGAACTGGCGAAAAAATTCGGCGGCGAGGAATCGGGGACATTCGTCAACGGCATACTGGACAGAATACGCATTGACCTTGGAATGGAGTCCTGATGACCGTCCAGATACGTGGTGGTAACGCCTTGAACTACCGCGGCGATGTGCTCCTGCTGTTTCATCCCGCGGATGTCAAGCCACTAAACGGCACCCTGGCTCTTCTTGACTGGCGCTGCAATGCGGCCATCAGCGTTCTGTGGAAGAGAAAACCCGATCTGTTCAAGTTCGGACAATTGACTGTCTTGGCTACGGGCGGCAAGATCCCGACCCAAACAGTAATTTTGACCGGCCTTGGTCCCGGTGAGAATTTTGGCCCGGATTTGCGAGCGGAGGCCTATCGTCTGGCCCTGGATGCAGCCGTGAAGCTGGGGGGAGGGAAAGTTGCTGTTGAGGGCATACCGCTGTCGGGACTTCAGGATGAGGGTGTCCTGGAAGACCTGGTCGCAGCTGTCGAATCGTTTGAAAAGAGGGGAAAGCTCAGCCTGTCCCTCTTTTCAACTGATAAGGATTTCATCCTGTCTCTCAGAGATAAAGACGGCTTGAGGGCGTCATCGAACAGAAAATGAAAGTTGCCATTATCTCAGATATACACTCCAATCTCGAGGCCCTGGAAGCTGTTCACAGGACGATCGAGGAGATCGGGGTCGATGGGATCTACTTCGCCGGTGATGTCGTCGGCTATGGCCCTGACCCCAACGCCTGCACAAGGTGGGTTATGGAAAATACCGACCTAGCAGTCATGGGAAACCACGATATTGCGGTGCTCGGGGAGGTGGACATCGAGAGTTTCAACCCCAATGCCAAAAAGGCCATTATCTGGAATTGTGATCAGATGGAGAACTGGGCTACCGAGTACATCTCCACTCTTCCCATGGTGGCATCGCGGGACAGTGTAACCCTGGTCCATGCCAACCCGCAGGATCCGGAAAGCTGGAACTATATTTTTTCGCTTTGGGATGCCGAGATGAACTTTTCCTATTTTGAAAGCACCTTCTGCTTTGTCGGTCATTCCCATCAACCGGTAATAGTGAAAATGGACCGTTCTGGACAGGTATCGGTCCTGCCCGGAAGTTCCTTTGCCGTCGATGATGGAGCCAGATACCTTGTCAACGTCGGAAGCGTGGGACAACCGAGAGATGGGAACCCGGATTCCTGCTTCGGATTGCTTGACACTGACAAAGGTGAATTTTCATTCCTTCGATCCCCTTATGATTTCAGGAAAACCCAGGAAAAAATGATGGATGCGGGTCTGCCTGAACCCTTAGCGGAGAGATTGGCGGAGGGCAGGTGAGCAGCGAACGGGACAGCCGGCATCAGGATACTTCCAGCACTGTGCTGGATCCCACAATGAGTCTGGTTGGTAGACTCGAAGATCTCTCCCTGGGAGAGATCCTCCAGATTGTGAGTCTGAGCAAAAGGTCCGGACTCCTGCGTCTTGAATCCCCCGGCGGAAAGGCAAGCCTTTACATCAGGTCCGGCAAGGTGATCTATGCGGCATCTTCCGACGAAAAGGAAGGTGTTCTGAGCCTTCTGGTTGAAAATGGACTCATTGAAGCCCATCGTCTTCAGATTCTCAGGGAAAAGCTGGAATCCTCTCCGTCGCCGCAGGAATTCCGGGATCTGCTGAAAGAGGGGACCGGGATCGACCATGACACCTTCCAGGAAGTTTTGAAAAACAGGGTTGAAGAATTGACCTACTCCCTTTTCGTATGGGAGGAGGGTACCTTCAGTTTTCAGCTCATCGAGGATGAGAGCACACACCCGCTTCTTTCCAAGGTGGCTCCTTTTTTTCTGGACGAAGGTATCGGGGCCCAGTTCCTGGTCATGGAAGGAGCGCGCATCAAGGATGAGAGGTTGAGGGATGCGACTTTAAATAGTGCCGGGGAGAGGCCCCAGATTGTGGATCCCGTCAAGGTGCTGGGTGAGGATTGGCAACAGGAGTTCGAGCATCATCTGGCGGGCTCCACGGAGGAGGCTGTCGAAAAAATGCCGGGAGATAGCCTGGAAGAGGAACTGAAGGAGTTCATTGTTCCAAAAACCCTGCCGAGGCTCCCCGACATGCTGTCTGACAAAGTTGTGGCCGTTGGTCTGCAAGCTCCCCTCGTGGTTGAGATAACCGGCGGCCTTGTCCGCATGGGGATTGATCTGCTGGTCCATGACAACGGCGCCGATGCTCTGACCAGGATACAGGATCTCCGTCAGCAGGGTATGAATCCTTATCTGCTGGTAGACCTGGAAGCCGCTGGGATCACGGACGGCAGGGTCTTTGGCGGTCTGGAAGTGGTTTCAACCATGTGGGATTTCGGATTCCACCTTCCGGTGGGTCTTGTCTGCAGACGGGAAGTACAAGGGGAGCTCGATAACAAGCTCCGGGCTGTCACCGGACTGACTGTGTTTCGGATGTCCGAACCCCTTGACAAGAACATAGCAATAAAGATCCAGGAAACGATCACCGGGGCCATCGGCTCCTCCCCTGAGTCCCGGGGGGAAGGGGGGGCCGTTCCGTCAGCGGTCAAGCCTGAAGCAATGCCGGGGGAAGACCCGGACCAGCCCGCCGGAACCTTGCAGCCTTCAGAAGACCTGAAACCGGATGTTCGGCAGATCGGAGGATCAGAGGTCCCCGGTGAGCAGTATTACGATATCCAGCAGGAGTTCAGTGAGGAGCTGGGTGAAATTGACCTGTCCTTTGATGGTTGGGAAGAGGCACAGGTGGTGTCACAGGAAGCGTCTCTTGATCCCCACATGGCCAGGCTCAGTTCATTCGTTAACGAGTTAAACAGACAGGATATCAGCGGAGAAATAACGCTGCTGGCCCTTCGTTTCGCATCGTCTTTCGCCAATAGAGCCGTTTTATTCCTTCTTAGAAAAGACGACATGAAGGGGCTCGGGCAGTTCGGGGTAGAACTGGAAAAAGGACTCGATGCAGACCGCGTCGTGCGGTCCCTTAACCTCCCTCTGGAGAAAGGCTCCATCTTCGAACGGGTCGCTGAGCACCGGCAGAGCTACAAAGGGCCACCCATGGGCTCACGAACGGAGAATTCTCTATTTGAAGCACTCGGCGGCGGTGTGCCGGGTGAGATCTTTATCGGACCCATCGTGAGCATGGGGAAGGTGGCTGTCCTGCTTTACGGTGATGATTCTCCTTTATGCGATGGAATCGAACCCGTCCACACCCTCAATATTTTCCTCAGCCACGTAGGTCTCGCCCTGGACAGGGCGTTTCTGGAGATGAAACTAAAATCCCAGAAATCCTGATGGGAGGCATGAGAGAATGGCAAAGAAGATCCTTGTAGTCGAAGATTCTGCAATGACTCGGTCCCTGATCGTGTCCTCCCTCGAGGAAGTGGGGGAATTTACCATTATCGAGGCGGCCAACGGATTCCAGGCACTGAGAAAGCTGCCCGAGGTCACCCCCGATCTCGTCATCACCGACATCAACATGCCCGATATCAACGGTCTCGAGGTGGTCCGGTTCGTCAAACAGAGCGAGAACTTTAAAAATATCCCTGTGATCATCGTCACCACCGAGGGCCGGGATGTCGACAAGGAGCGCGGGTTGCGCCTGGGAGCAGACAGATATCTCGTAAAACCGTTCGAACCCGCTCAGCTGAGGCAATTCGTCAAGGAACTTCTGGGATAGCAGGGAGTGTTTATGGACCAGTCTCTCAAGGATTTCGTCGCGGAGGCCGAGGATATTCTGGATAACCTGGATGAGTCCATCAGCTTTCTCATGGACATGGATCCGGACGACCATCGCAAACCGGACATCATTAACGCTATCTTCAGGCACGCCCATTCCCTGAAGGGTCTTTCAGGCATGTTCAACCTGGAGAAACTCGCCGCCCTTTCACACAAAATGGAAAATCTTCTTGACTCCATAAGACTGGACAAAGTCGCTCTTTCGGAACAGGTCGTTGAGATCCTGGGTCAGGGCGTCCAGTGCCTGGTGAGGATGGTGAGGGCTGTCGGCGAGGGACGGGGGGATTCATCCGTTGATCTGGGCGATTATATCAAGGAGCTCGAACTGCTGGAATCAGGTGAAGTGAAACCCCAGGACGATGACCTCTCTGCATTTGTAAGCATCCCTGTCGGTATTACCGACATGCTGTCTGAATATGAGGAGCACCGCTTTAGAGATAATATCAGGAAGGGAGTACCCTTTTACCGGGTTAGTTGCAGTTTCCCACTGGATACTTTTGATGTGCAACTCGAGGAACTCGGTTCCATAATAAGGGAGCTTGGCGAACTGCTCACGACACTTCCGGAGACAGACCTTGGTGGGAACGGGAATATCGGTTTCACCCTTTATTTCACGTCCAGGAGAGCCGAGGGCGATGTCATGAAGGCCGTGGGGCAGGAGGGGAGAAAACTGGAGCCGGTTCCCTACCGGGAAGGTGCCTTGCCCGGAGGAGAAATGCATCCGGTTGGGGCGGAAGTTCCGGTCCGATTAGAGGAGGACACCTTTGAGGAGGATCTGAAGGGCGTCAGCCAGACAGTAAGGGTGGACATCTCAAAACTCGATTATCTCATGAACCTGGTTGGAGAGCTGGTCATCCTGAAGTCGGCTTTCGTGTCCATGGCTCAGCGCCTCAGGCTGCTGGGAGATGGTGTTCCCTCAGAGCTTATAATGGATTTTGAAAAGAATACATCCAGTATGGAGAAGAAGCTCATCGATCTCCGTGATGGTGTCATGGACATCAGGATGGTTCCCCTGGGACAGCTTTATAACCGTCTCCAGAGAGTGTCCAAAAAAATAGCCAGGGATCTCGGGAAAAAAGTAAATCTCCAGTTTATCGGTCACGAGACCGAGCTGGACAAGATGATCATGGAGGAAATGGTATCCCCTCTGCTTCACATCGTGCGAAACTCCCTCGATCACGGTATCGAGGATTCCAAGGTTCGCAGGTCCCTGGGGAAACCCGATACGGGAACCATCAAGATCTCAGCATATCAGCAGGGAAACCACGTTATCCTCGAGGTTGAAGATGACGGAAAGGGCATTGACCTCGCTCAGGTCAAAAAGGAGGCTGTCCGGAGAGGAGACGTCAAAAAAGATGCTGAAATGTCCCATGACGATATCCTCGGTCTCCTCTTCAAACCAGGTTTTACCACCAAGGAGGGTGTGACTGAGATCTCCGGACGTGGAGTCGGTATGGACGTGGTCAGAAGAGAACTGGAGAAGGTAGGCGGAGCGGTTGAGATCCGCACGACTAAGGACCGGGGTACGCGAGTGACTCTGACACTGCCGATCACCCTGGCCATCCTCCAGGCGCTCCTCATCAGGAACGGGACCAGAATATTTGCCGTTCCCATGGGAACGATCCAGGAAACCATCGAGCTTTCCAGGAAAGAAATCAAGACCATGCAGGGCCAGGAGGTGATCACCCTGCGGGACAGGACGCTGCCCCTGATACGGCTGGAGAGGGTTTTCGACCTTCAGGCTGTTGGCGAAGAGGAATTCAGATATGTTGTCATCGTCTCCATGGCAAACAGGAACATGGGACTTGTGACGGGCGAACTCATCGGGAAACAGGATGTGGTCATCAAACCGCTTGGTGATTCCTTTTCCAGGAGCATAGGTCTTGCCGGCGCGGCGGAACTCGGGGATCAATCGACGATCCTGGTACTCGACGTGGCGGGGTTGATGGTGGAGGCTGTCAGGCTTGGCGCCATGGGCAAGAGGGCCGTTTGATGTACCTTGATCATTTCGGACTCAGCATCAAGCCCTTCGACAAAACGCCTAATCCGGCATTTTTCTACAAGAGCCCCGTCCACGAGGAGGCTCTTGCCCGCCTTCAATACGGGACGGAAGAGAGGGAACTGACCCTGCTTACAGGAGAGATCGGGGCGGGCAAGACGCTGCTCAGCAGGGCCCTCATAGATATGCTGCCCCGGAATTATCTCCCGATATTGATCATCAACCCGCGTCTCTCGCCAAACCAGTTTTTAAAGACCATCGCCCAGTCCCTGGGCATCGAGTCGCCCTCCTATTTCAGGATTGACCTGTTGAATCAGATCAACGGGGCTCTCTACAGATATTTCGAAGAGGATGTCTGTCCTGTGATCATCATCGATGAAGCGCAGTTGATACCTTCCAGATCCACCTTCGAGGAGATCAGGCTGCTGACGAACTTCCAACTCGATGATGCAAACCTTCTTTCCCTCGTCCTCATCGGGCAGTCTGAACTGCGCAAGCGCCTCAAACATGGAAAGTTCGAGGCTGTCAGGCAGCGGATCGGCATACGCTATCATCTCGGCCCCATAGGACGTGAGGATACGGGGAAATATATCAACCACAGGTTGGCGACCGCTGGAGGGGTTCAGGATATCATTGACGAGGAAGCCGTGGACGTGATCTACCGGTACTCAGGCGGTCTTCCAAGGATCATCAACAACATAGCCGCTAATGCCCTTCTTATGGGATTTTCCAAGGACCTTTCGAAGATCGGCCCGGACATCATCCTGGATGTCGTCGAGGACCTCGACCTGGAGCCGGTCTAAAGTACCATGTGAGCGGGGAGATCGCGATGGATCTAGTTGAGATCAGAAAAAAGGCCAAAAGCAGAAAACCTGGGAAGAAAGCGGCCGGTAAAGTACCGGTAAAGGCTGCTGAAAAAAAGCCCCCGGTCGAGGAACAGAAACCTGTGTCTGAACCAGAGCCGGTCGTAATCGATCCCGATGAGCTTCAGGAGGAGACTTTGCCCGGGGAAAAGAAAAAAAAGGTCCAGGTAAGAAAGGAAGAAGTTGTCGGTACTCTCACGACTCTCGATGACGTCCTCATGAGCCAGCGCGAGGAGGACAAGGAGGAGGAAGAGGAACAGCTGCAGCTCTTGACCTTCCAGATAGGTGGCGAGGAGTACGCTCTTAACATCATGGATATCAAGGAAATAATTAGACCCAGGGAGACAACGGAAGTACCCAAGACTCCTGACTATATCCTGGGTATCTTTTCCCTGAGGGGTGCCATCATCCCCGTTTTTGACGTGAGCCTCAGGCTCGGGCTGCCAAAGAGCGAGCCGGGGCCCCAGAACAGAATCGTGGTCGTTAAATCCCAGGAACATCTGTTCGGCCTTCATGTAGACAGCGTCGTTCAGGTTCTGGACCTTCCTTTGAGCAGGATCGAACCCCCGCCCGAGATCCTCGGCGGGGTGGAAGGGGAGTTCCTCCGGGGTATCGGGAGGATCGATGACAGGCTCATCATCCTTCTCAACCTGGGCAGAATCCTGAAGCTGGACGAAATAGGTGGTTCCGGAAACCTTGAGCTTCCCTCTGACTGACATAACCTGAACAGGAGCTTCCAGGAGAATCATGTCTATGAGTTCAGCATCACAAACAGGATCGTCCGGTGTTGTCGTCAGGTGCGAAGGTTGTGATAAAGCCTACAGGATCCATCCCGAAAAGATCCCGTCAGGGATCAGTAGCTTTCCCTGCCGCGCATGCGGCGCCCTGGTCCCCATATCACAGGTCAAGACCCAGGATTCGGAGATCATCGAGACGGGAAGCATCCTAATCGCCATTGAAGAGGATGAGCTGGGGAAACTTATTCAACGGATCCTGGCTGGCAGCGGTTTTAAGGGTGATCTGGCGGGTTCGGGCAAACAGGCTCTCGAAACCCTAAAGAAGAGGATGTCGGATCTGCTGCTCGTAAGCGTTTATCTTCCCGACATGATGGGTTTTGAACTGCTCGACAAGGTTGCAGGCGCGCAGCCGGGCGTCAGGATCCCGTCTATCCTGCTGTCGTCCGTTCACCACGCCACCCGTTACAAGAGGGCACCGACTTCCCTTTACGGGGCCGATGACTATCTCGAGAGGCATCATCTCCCGGACCTGCTCATTCCCAAGGTCCGCCGTCTTCTCTCCCCTGAGGAAGGTTCCTCCGGGCGGGTCACCCCTGAGAACTTGCCCCCGCCCACCGACGAGCAGGTGCTGCTCAGACGGGACCTGGAGATCATGGAAAGGACGGGCCATATTTCAGAGGACCCCAAGATGGGAGAGATCCAGCGCATGTGCAGGGTGATCGCGGGAGATATCGCCCTTTACAACGAGGATGTCCTCACCTCTACTGCCCCGGAAAAATTGCTGGATGCCATCGCTTCCGATCTCAATGAGGGAGAATCTTTACTTATGAGTAAATTCCCTGAGATGGAGGATCAGCTCTCCCATCTCTTAAGGGGGGAGATGCTGCGATTGCTCAGTTCAAGGGGGATCCAGATATCTTAGGAACCGGTCGGGATACACCCCGGAATTCCGCGATTTGCATCGAAAGGGTCAGCTTTGAGGTTTTCTTAACCTGGGAAGTCCTTCAGGTCCGGTACGGGAGAACGAAAAAGCCAATGAGAAAGAGCCATTCCCCGCAAACTTCAGCTTCATTTCACCCTCATTGTGAAAGGAAACCAGGAGGTCAAAATGGAGCCTGAAAGAAGAAAGGCTCTCCTCGCTCAACTTTCCTCCCCTGAGGAAGAGAAGAGGCGTCTCGCCATGGAGGCGTTAAAGGGTGATCTTTCGGAGCCGGACCTTGAATGGTTGATCCTGCCCTTGTCCGACGAGAGTTGGCGGGTGCGCAAGGAGAGTATCGAGGGGCTTTCTCAGCTTCCTCCCACACCACAACTGATCTCTTCTCTTGTACCGTTGATGGACCCCGAAAGGGAATTGACCCTCCGTAATTCGGTCGTAGAGATATTGGAGAGGTTCGGCCATGATGTGGCACCCCTTCTGGTTGAGCACCTGAATATCGACCAGACGGATGTCAGGAAATTCCTCGTGGATATCCTGGGGAACATCGCCAACCCGGAGACGGTCCCTTCACTACTGGGGCTGCTCAAAGATCCCGAGGACAATATAAAGGCCGCCGCTGCCGAAGCCCTGGCAGCCATCGGTGACCCTTCCGTGTGTAAAGGACTTCTGGCAGCGATGAAGGGAGCCGATGACTGGGTCCATTACAGCATTCTCGGATCACTGGCCCAGTTAAGGTGCCAGGACGCATTGCCCGTTTTTTTCGGGTACCTCGGAGATCCTTTCCTTTACAAGCCGGCCTTGAACGGGATCGGTACCATGGGCAGCATCGAGGATGGCATCAGGTTGATCGAGGTTATGCCGACTTTCACGAAGGGTGCTGCCAAGTCGGCTTTCCTGGCCATTGGCTGCATTTACCGCCGTCATTTTTCCAAGGACAACATCGAAACCACCCGTGAACTGAGAGACGCTGTATCCGGGGCTTTTGATGAGGGCATGATCGAGTCTCTGACTTCGCAGCTCGAGGTGGCCGATGACCTGAATGACCGTAAGGATATCCTCGGCATCCTCGGGATGGTGGGTTCCAGACGGTCCCTGGATCCGGTCCTCAACCTCGTTGAGGATGATGCACTTGCATGGGATGTCGACCTGACCCTGCTGACCATGGGAATGGGGGATCTTGATCTTATAACAGGACTTCTGGATCATCACGATCCCCTTGTCAGACAAAGGGGTATCAGGACTCTCCAAAACCTAAAGAGCGGTGAGTCCATCGATTTGCTCTACCGAATGCTCGAAGATGAGAGCGGACATGTCAGAAAAGATGCCGCCCTGGCTGTATCAAGTCTGGGCAGCAGCAGCTCCATCGAAAAACTCTTGCCTGTGCTCGAGGACGAATACAGCGATGTGGCCCACGCGGCGGCCCAGGCCCTTGTCCATCTTGGCCAAAGATCCCCTGAAGATCTGGCTGCAAGGATCATCCCCATGCTCGGCAGCGCACCGGTTCCCATTTATACGCTTCTCGTAATGATCCTCGCTCAGGTGAAAGCTCCAAATTGGGAGGAACTGTGTTTAAAGGCCGCTCAGAATACGGAGCCGGAGGTGAGAGCTGCAGCTGTTGCCTGTCTGAAAGGTTCAGGGAGTTCAAACGCCATGGCGACGATCATCAACTCTCTGACCGATGAGAATTCCCAGGTCCGTGCACAGGCGGTTGTGGCCCTCGAGGAAATAAAGCACCCCGAAGCCTACGCACCCCTGAAGGCCGCCATGTATGATCAGGATCCGTGGGTCCGATCGGCTGCGGTTTCCGCTCTCAGTGCTCAGCCGGCCACAGAGCCCGCCGACTTCGGGGAATTCCTGGCAGGTTCGGATCTGATGATGCAAAGCTCGGCACTGGAAGCACTGGGCAGGATGGCGTCAGCAGGCCGGGAAGGCGCCCTGGTGATGCTGTCGGAACATTTCGAGGCAGGATCCCTGGAAATGAGGCGGAGCATCTGCCATATCCTCGGAAAAATAGACGGTCAGATGGCCTTCGATCTGCTCATGAAAGCGCTGGAGGACGATGATCCCGGTATAAGGGTTTTTGCCGTTCACGCGCTGGCTCAGCGTCAGGAGTCGCAGATCCCCGATATTCTCAGGGAGATGGGTGAAACGGATCCCGACAAGCAGGTTCGTGAAGCGATCCGATCGGTCCTGGAGGAACACAAGTAAATGCTGTTTGAGCCTGCGGGTCGCATTGAGCTTACGGATGAGGAGTTCCGCCTTCTGTCCTCCTTCATCTATGAACACGCAGGCCTTTACTTCGATGACGGGAGCAGATTCCTGCTTGAAAGTCGCCTCCAGAACCGCCTTAAAGAACACCATTTCGACTCTTTCCTCAAATACTATCACTATCTTCTCTACCACCAGGATCGTGTTCCGGAACTCAATACGATGATCGATATCGTCACGACCAACGAAACCTATTTCTACAGAGAAAAGAACCAGCTGGATGCATTTGCCGAGGAGATACTCCCGGAACTGGCCGAGCGTAACCTCAAGACAAAACGTTTGAGGATATGGAGCGCGGGGTGCTCGACCGGAGAGGAGCCATATACCCTGGCGATTCTCTGCAATGAAACGGGCCTTTTCGATGGAAAATGGGAAGTCGATATCATCGGGACCGATATCAGTACAAGGGTTCTTCAGACAGCAAGGAAGGCTGTCTATTCACAGTCATCCTTCAGGACGACAGAGGAGAGCGCCCTGAAAAGGTATTTTTCCAGGACCGAGGACGGCAAGTATGCCCTTGATGATTCCATCAGGAACATGGTCCATTTCGGTCATCTCAATCTGATGGATGAGAAGATGATGGGTCTGATCCGGGAATGTGATATTATTATGTGCCGGAACGTTATCATCTACTTCGACAAGAACGCCAAGGCCAAAGCGGTCAACTCTTTTTTCAGAAAACTTGTACCGGGAGGATATCTGCTGCTGGGTCATTCGGAATCTCTCATGAACATAACAACTGTTTTCAAGCTCAAACACCTCACAAAGGTCATGGTCTACCAGAAGCCGGCGGAGACGGCAGGATGACAGGAGGGGATAAATCTGATAAGGGGCACCTGACAATCCTGGTGGTGGATGATTCGGCCTACAACAGGAAGATGATCCGGGCCATCCTCGCCGAAATGAAAGAGGTGGATTCAGTATCGGCTGTCTCTGACGGGGAGGAGGCCATACGGACCGTAATGACAGATCCTCCGGATGTCATCACCCTTGATCTGAACATGCCGAGGATGGACGGGTTTACCTTCCTGAGGTGGTTGATGCGAAACAATCCGATCCCGGTGATCGTTGTCAGCGCCGAGGGGGGGGAAAAGAACGTTTTCAAGGCTCTGGACCTAGGGGCGTTGGATTTTGTTGTTAAACCGGTGCGTTACGCTTCCGAGCGTATCGTGGAGATCCGCGGGGAGCTTCAGGAGAAAATCAGGGCCATCGCCGGGAAGGATATGGGGCTGTATCTGAACAGGCTTAAGGCGAAAAAACCAGCGACCAGGGTCGTTGCTCCAAAACCCAGGGTCGTTCACGGTACACTGCCGGATAAAACCGGCATCCTGGTGATAGGAGCCTCCACCGGGGGACCTTCGGCAGTGCAGAGGGTCCTGTCGGAACTTCCGGAGGATTTCCCTCTTCCGGTGATCGTGGTCCAGCACATGCCCCCGGTATTCACCCGCCAGTTCTCCTCCAGGCTGGACAGGAATACTCCTCTCAGGGCCAAGGAGGCCGCCAATGGCGACCAACTCGAGGCCGGGGTTATCCTGGTTGCTCCCGGTGGGCACCATCTCCTCGTCAGTGCGGAAAAGGACGCCACTGTCGAGGTCGTGCAGAGGACAGACCAGGACAGATTCGTTCCGTCCGTTAATCTCACGATGTCCTCGGCCGCCAGAATCTATGGTGAGAGGGCGATAGGCGTGCTGCTTACGGGCATGGGCAACGATGGTGCTGACGGCCTTTACAGCATCAAAGAATCGGGCGGACATACCATTGCCGAATCGGAGGAGTCTTCGGTGGTTTACGGCATGCCCAGAGCGGCAATGCAAAGAAAGGCCGTCCAGGAGGTCCTGCACCTCGATAAAATAGGTTCCAGGATCATCGAATTGACCCGCAGCCTTACCGGCTTGAAAAATACTGGGAGCGGTGGTACTAAAAGGTCATAACCTTGTGAAAAATCACTTTTTGTGTGCACCGACCATCATAAAAACGGAGTGAAGGATGAGCATAAAAGATACGGGTGACAAGCGCAGCAAGACGGACCATCTGGAGAAGGGGGAAGAGTTTCTCGATATGTTCCGCAAGGGACAGGAGTTCACCCAGGACCTCCTCAAGGAGAACGAACGACTGCGGTTTCAGGTCATTCATCTCGAAGAAGCTCTTAAGAAGAAGCTCCAGGCTCCTGACGGCGGTCAGGAGAATAATACCTCCCAGGATACGGTTCAAAAGCTGGCGCAATATGAGACGAGACTCAGGGAGCTGGAAACAAGGCTCAGTGAGGTAGAGGCTGAGAATGTTGATTTTGTACAACGCTACATCGATGTTGAGGAGCAGAACAACAACCTTGCGAACCTCTATGTGGCCAGTTATCAACTGCATTCCACCCTTGATTACGAGGAAGTCCTCCAGATCATCCTCGAGATCATCATAAATCTTATCGGAGGGGAAGTTTTCGCAATATACCTCCTTGATGAAAAGGCCAACATGCTCACCCCGGAAGCCTCTGAGGGTGTGCCCATCTCAGATATACCGGTCGTTCAGCTGGGGGAAGGGGTTATAGGAAAGGCAGTCCAGGCCAACGAGAGCTATTTCAACGATAATCCGTCCGAGGATCTGAAGGAGCTTTATGCTGATCCGCTGGTCTGTATACCCCTCACTATCAAGGATGATGTCATCGGCACCATAGCCCTCTTCCGCCTGCTGCAGCAGAAAGTCACCTTCGCGCCCGTTGATTTTGAGCTATTCACACTCCTGGCCGGCCATGCAGCCACTGCCATATTCAGTTCAAGGCTCTTTACAGAATCTAAAAGGAAGCTGAGCACATACCAGGGATTTCTGGACCTGTTAAGTCAATAGAGAGAAAGGCGAGGATCCATGGCATCTCCTACTTTCCTGATTATCGAAGATTCTCCCACCATGCGGCAATTGATCCGCTTTGCTCTTAACAGGATCCCCGGGGCAGAGGTCGTAGAAGCTTCCGATGGAGTGGATGGCCTGAAAAAACTGTCATCCAATAAGGTGGACCTGATTCTCACTGACATCAACATGCCGATCATGGATGGACTCAAGCTTGTAAACCTGGTTCGATCCAACGAGGCATATAAGGATGTCCCCATCGTCATTATCACGACCGAGGGAGCCAAGGAGGACAAGGAAAGGGCCATGGCCCTGGGCGCCAACGCCTATATAACCAAACCGATCCAGTCCACTGCACTCCTCTCGACGGTCAAGGAACTCCTTAAACTTTGAAAGGGTCGCAAAAAGTCCAGGCGGACTTTTTGCTCCACGGAAAGCGAAAAGTGTGATTTTCGCTTTCCTCGCAAATCAATGAATAATGTTGCCGGTCATTGATTTGGGCGCCTTTCCCGGGCGCGGTGATATCTTTGACAGGGTCGCAAAAAGTCCAGGCGGGACTTTTTGCTCCACGGAAAGCGAAAAGTGTGATTTTCGCTTTCCTCGCAAATCAATGAATAATGTTGCCGGTCATTGATTT
>Ga0209536_100006933_pt1 | contig 17237 bp, 9 predicted proteins | sample DeeMarSeWOR28_12_FD_187461 | JGI IMG/M metagenome (GOLD analysis project Ga0209536, IMG submission 187461) | Marine sediment microbial communities from White Oak River estuary, North Carolina - WOR-2-8_12 (SPAdes) (version 2) | ecosystem: Environmental > Aquatic > Marine > Intertidal zone >... | reverse complement strand
CGATGAGCGCCGCAGGATCGTCCTGCCCGGCCGCGATTAGGTCGGTGTCGAACACCGCGATGTCCGCGAGCTTGCCCGGCATGAGCGTTCCCTTGATGCCCTCCTCGAACGCCGCCCAGGCAGGCGCCTTGGTGGATGCCTCGATCGCCTCCTCGATCGTGAGTCGCTGAGCGGGGAACCAGCCCTCCGCCGGCTCGCCGGTCAGCGTCTGGCGCGTGACGGCCGCATACAGACCGTACACGGGGCTCAGGTAATAGCGCGCCGCGTTGGTGCCCGGGCTATCACTCCCGAAGATGAGCACCGCACCCGCGTCCTTCAGCGCACGGAACGCGTATGCCCCCGTGCACCGCTCGTGTCCGATCCGCTCCTCCATCCAGCGCATGTCGTCGGAGATGTGATACGGGTTCACCTCCGCGACGAGATTCAACTCTCCGACGCGGGCGACGTCGTCGGGGTGCACCACCTGCGCGTGGATCACCCGCCAGCGGTGATCGGCATCCACCAGGTCGTGCTCGTGCAGCAGCTTGTCGTACAGGTCGAGCAGGATGCGGTTGCCCAGATCGCCGATCGCGTGCACGTGCGGCGCGATGCGCGTCGGCACGGCCCGCTCGAGCAGCCGCTCGAGATTCCCCGGCGGGAAGTCCGTGTAGTGGTCGGCGGCGGTCATGGAGAGCGCCGCACCCTCGCGTCCTTCGGGCAGCATGACGCTGCGCACCAGCCCCTTGTTGGTGGGGTCGTGGTCGTACGGTTCGAAGAACATCGCCCCGCTCGAGCCCATGATGCCGTCCACCCACGCCTTGTACCCGACGAACCGCAGCCAATCGTCACCGAAGCCGCCCGAGATGCCGAGTGCCGCAGCGTGCTCCACCTCGCCAAGCTGGGGGCGGAGATTGATGCGGACTGTCAGCTCACCGCGCCGCTGCAACTCGCGATATGCCTCCAGCTGCGGTGCGGTGGTGAGATCCTGGATCGTCGTGACGCCGCCGGTACGGGCCTCGTCCATCACCGCCCGCACCTGGGCGAGCCGTGTCTCGAACGGTGTCGGCGGAATGACGCGACGCACCAGCATCGCAGCACTGCCGCGGAGGATGCCCGTGAGCCGGCCGGTATCGTCCCGCTCGATGACACCGCCTTCAGGGGCCGCGGTCGTCTCGTCGATCCCCGCCAGCTCGAGTGCCATGCTGTTGGCGAGATACATGGAGCGGTCGAACCGGTTCACCAGCACCGGGTGGTTGGGCGTGACACTGTCGATCAGGCTGCGATCGGGTGTGAAAGGCCCGGTGGACGGATCGCCGCCCTCCCCCTCGCGTCCGGTCGAGCCCGCAGCCCACTGCTCGTACGCCCCCCAGTCGCCCCGCGTGATCCAGCTGCCGCCGGGCAGGCGCGCCGCCGCTCCCGCAATACGCTCGACGAACCCGTACGGCTCGTGCACGTCGAGCAGGTTCGCCCCGGTGAGCAACGCGCCGGTCGCATCGATGTGCACATGGGCGTCGTTGAATCCGGGAAGGGCGAAGGCGCCGGCGAGATCGATGGTGCGCGTGTCCGGGCCGGCGTACCGGGCGACGTCCCCGCTCGATCCGACGGCGACGATGCGCTCACCCTCGATTGCCACCGCTTCGGCCCAGGGTTGCGCCTGGTCCAGCGTATAGACGTGCCCGTTGGTGAGGATCAGGTCGGCGGCCTCGGGCGCCGCGCAGCCGGTCGAAACCGCCAGTATCGCAATCGCTCGCTGCCAGGTCATCGGAACGCTCCGTCGCGGGAATGGTGAGAGCGGCGTCGGCATCGTGCCGCAGTGAGAAGTTCGGGGTGCGCAGGGGAAGAGGGAAGAGAAGACGGACGGAATATCGAATATCCAGTGGGGGAATGACGAGTGTCGAAGTGGGTGCAGGCGGACGTACTCCGCCTACACCCTTCGGTTCACACCGGTCGGAACAACGCTTCGAGCTCGATGACCAGGGACTCCGTGCTGCCTTCGGGTCGCCACGATACCCGCTCGCGCTCGGGGCCGTCGATCCAAAACCGACTTGCTCGGTCATGGTTCTTCGGCGCGGCGGGTGGGTATGTGAGAAACTGAGTGCACGGCCGCGGCGTATGGCCCGCAGATGTCGGGGCAGACTCCAGCCTGTCGAACGGGACGAGGGGAGGCACACTGATGACCGCACCGGGACGCCGCTTCACGTTGACTACCCTCGCCGTTGCGTCGCTCGCGCTGCCGGCCTGCGGTGAGGGCCCGCTGGCACCAGACCACGGGTTCGAGACGGTCTCACCGGAATCCGTCGGGTTCTCGTCGGCCGAGCTCCAGGTCGCCAAGGCCCACTTCGATGCCATCGGTTCGGCCGCGTTCATGGCGCTCTCCGACGGCAAGGTGTTCGTCTCCTGGGGCGAAGTGGATCGTAAGTACCTGCTGCACTCGATCCGCAAGCCGCTGCTCGGTGCGCTATACGGCATCGCGGTCGCCGCCGGCACGATCGACACGTCGGCAACCCTCGCAGAGTTGGGCATCGACGACATCCCGCCCAGCCTCACCGACGACGAGAAGCAGGCGCGGGTCAGCCATCTGCTCAGGTCACGCTCCGGGGTGTATCACCCGGCCGCCGCTGAGACGCCGGACATGGAGGCGGCGCGGCCGGAGCGGGGGAGTCACGATCCCGACACCTTCTTCTACTACAACAACTGGGACTTCAACGCGCTCGGCACGATTTACAGGCAGGAGACCGGCGAGGACATCTTTGCGGCGTTCGCCAGCGAGATCGCCGAGCGGATCGGCATGCAGGACTTCGTGGCGACGGACGGCTACTACAAGGACGAGGTGGAGAAATCGGAGCACCCTGCCTACCACATCAGGATGACCGCGCGCGACCTCGCCCGGTTCGGCGTGCTCTACCAGCAGGGCGGACGGTGGAACGGGCAGCAGATCGTGCCGCAGTCGTGGATCGATGCCAGCTGGGCGACGCACTCCGTCGAGGACGACCTGCTGGGGTTGGGCTACGGGATGCTGTGGGCGACGATGGCCGCCGACTCACCGATCGGTATCGGGCCGGCGGTGTTCCACGGCGGCATCGCGCTGCACTACCTGCTCGTCAAACCGGCGGACCGGCTCGTGTTCGTGCACCGGGTGGACACCGATCATCCGTGGACCATCACCACCGACGACGTTGGCGAGCTCTTCCAGCTGGTGTTGGCCGCACGCCAGTAGCCGCTCGGGGTCGCGCGCCGTGTGAGCGAAGGGACACGGGCCTGACCGTTCTGTCAGTCCCCCACTCGCACGGCCGCTGCAACGGGGAGTGCTCCCGACACCTTCCGTACCGCATCGACACCGCTCACGTGAGGCAGGCCCTGCGCGGCGCACGCCGACTCGATCCCGGCGGTGCGCCCCACGATCTGATCGGCCGCACCACCAACGCGCCGGAGCGCCGCGAGCAGCGGGAGCGCGACGACGGTCATGGCGCCGCCGACCACGTATCCCAGTTCGATCGATTGCGCGCGCGCGAGCCAGCCGAGGCCGGTCTGGAACCCGATGCCCCCGCCGTTGCCGAACATCGAGTCGAACGACACGACCGAGGCCCGCTCCTGTGACGGGATGCTCGCGTGCAGTAACGCCTGTTTGACGGGTCCACCCACCCCCATGGCCGCGCCAAAGCACACGAACAGCCCGAGTGCGACGGCGAACGAGTCCGTGAGTCCGATACCCACGGCGGCCGCACTCTGGACACCCGCCGCCCACAGCAGCAGCGTGCTGCGTCTCCCGCAGAAGCGGGACAGCCACTCCACGATCGCGTTCCCCACGATCATCGATCCCGCGATGAGCGAGGCCGCCGCGCCGGCGACCCAGATGGCGTCCCGCCCGAGCAGCTCCAGGAAGTACGGTTGCCACGCGTAGAAGGCCCAGCTCACGAAGCCCCACTGGAGGAGCGACACGAACATGACGAGGCGCACCGGGGCGACCTGCCAACCGAACGCGATGGACCGGTGCAGCACACTGCGCATCTCCGGAACGACGCGGCCCAGTCGCAGGGCCTTCGGTGTGAACCCGATGTCGCGCATTGCGATCCACGCCACGCCGAACGCGGCGACCAGGAAGATCGAGCGCACCACGTAGGGCAGGGCGAGATTCACGTCCCCCAGAAAACCACCCGCGAGCGTGCCCACCAGCATCGCCCCACCGGTGACGATCGATCCGCGCGCGAACACCGAGTCCATGCTCGCCGTCGAGCCGGTGGCGTCGAGCGCATCGACCAACCACGCCTCCACCGCACCCGAGTAGAACGTGAAGCCGAGGCCCATCACGACCGACACCGCCGCAAAGGGGAGCACTCCACCGCCCGCGCGGGCGACCAGGATGTAGCCGATCGTGGTGACCGCCAGCACCACGACGCTCCACAGGAAGCTCGCCCGGCGGCCCACCGTGTCGGCGAGGACGCCCGTGGGCACTTCGAACAGCACCATCCCCGCCGTGAAGGCGGCGTTGGCGAGAAAGACGCCGAAGATGTCGAGCCCGGCGTCGAGCAGGAAGAGGGTGTTCACACCCCAGATGAGTGCCGCCGCGAGGGTGAACAACGCGGAGATGAGGTAGTACGTGACGGTTGGCGGGAGCCGGATCATCTCACGCGGTCTTCCGGCGCCGGCGCGCCAGCCACCACGCGGCGAGCGCGCCACTCCCGAAGCCGAACAGGTGACTCTCCCACGAGACGCCCACCTGCACGGGCAGCACGCCGAGCAGCATGGGTGCCCAGAGGAGGAACGCTGCCACCGACAGCAGGATCGACCCGAAGCGCCGCTCGAACCACCCCGTGAGGAGCAGATACCCGAGATAGCCGAAGACCACGCCACTGATGCCGATGTGCACCGCCGGCCGGCCGAACGCCCACACACCGAGACCGCCAAGCATCGCGGCCGACAGCGTGACGACCCAGAAATGCCGCTCCTCGCGCAGGATGACGAGACCACCCAACAGGACCATTCCCACGGTGTTGGAGATGAGGTGAAACACCCCGCCGTGGAGCAGGGGCGCGAGCGGAATCCCGATCAGCCCATGCACGGTGCGGGGCACGATGCCGAACGCGTTGAGCGAGCCGGCGAACAGCAGGAGATTCGCGGCGCCGACGCCCCAGATCAGGCCGACGGACCACCCGATCGTGCGCGCCGAGCGGCGCAGATAGCGCCCGAGCTCGCCCGTCGCGGCCTGGACCTCCGAGGCGGGTCGCGCCGGCACCCGTCGTTCCGATCCTGCTCGTGCCATGCGTCTCCCTGTGTGCGTCATGATGGCCGCCCGCGCTCGCGGACGTCGGATCAGGAGATCGTAGAACCAACGGGTCGATCCTGCAACCGTCCCGCTGGGATTCTGGACCGCCGAGACAGCGAGCCAGTTGCCACCACCCGACCGCCTCGTCAGCTTACGGCCCATGCGTACATCCATCATTGCCAGCCTGCTCCTCGTCGTGCCTGTGGCGGTATCCGCCCAGGCCCCGCGTGTCGTGACCGCCGAGGACTACGCCCGCGCCGAACAGTTCCTCGGCAGCAACACGGTCTCCCTGGTCAGCGGCATTCCCGACCGGGCCACGTGGCTCCCCGATGGTCGTGCCTGGTACCGCGCGTCCACGGCCGACGGCTCGGAGTTCGTCATGGTCGATCCGGCGCGGCGCAGCCGCGAGCCGGCGTTCGACCACGCCCGGCTCGCCGCGGCACTGAGTGCGGTGATGGGCCGCGACGTCGAGCCGGCACAGCTGCCGTTCCGCAGCTTCGAGTTGTCCGACGACGGGAACACACTGACGTTTACCGTGGGCGGCAGCCCGTTCGGTCGGCGGATGGGTGGGGGCGGCGGTCAGGAGTGGACCTGTGACCTCGAGGCCTACGCGTGTGCGAGGGCCGATACTGGACAGGAGGAGGCCGGCGCGGACCCGCCGCCCAACTCCGTGGTCTCACCCGACGGGCGCCGAGCCGCGTTCATCCGCGAGCACAACCTGTGGATGCGCGATCTCGCGAGCGGGGAAGAGACGCAGCTGACGACCGACGGCGTCGAGGACTTCGGGTACGCGACGAACAACGCGGGCTGGGTCACGAGCGACCGGCCAGTGCTGACCTGGTCGCCCGACTCGCGCAGGATCGCGACCTTCCAGCACGACGGGCGCGGCGTGAGCACCATGTACCTCGTCCGCACCCAGGTGGGCGCGCCCGAGCTCGAGGCATGGCGCTACCCGCTGCCCGGGGACAGCGTGATCTTCCGCGTGCACCGGGTGGTCATCGACGTCGCGGGGCCGGATGCACCGCGCGTGGTGCGACTCGACATGCCGCCCGACGCGCACCGCTCGATGGTGACCGACCACATCGCCTGCGGCAGCGACATCTGTGATCTCCTGTGGTATCCCGATGCGTCGTCCCTCGCCTTCGTGTCCAGCTCCAGAGACCACAAGCACGCCTGGGTGCGGGTGGCGGACGCCGCGACCGGCGAGGTGCGCACGCTGTTCGAGGAGCGGTCCGAGACCCAGATCGGCGATGCCAGCGGGACGGAGAACTGGCGTGTGCTACCCGAGTCGAACGAGCTGATCTGGTGGTCCGAGCGCGACAACTGGATCCACCTGTACCTGTACGATCTCACGAGCGGCCGGCTCAAGAACCGCATTACCACTGGCAACGGCAACGTCGAACAGATCCTGCACGTCGACGAGGACGCTCGGACGATCACGTTCCTCGGGCAGGGGTTCGAAACGGGGCGCGATCCATACTTCCAGCACCTGTACCGCGTCGGTCTGGACGGCCGCGGCCAGACGCTGCTCACCCCGGAAGACGCCAACCACTCCGTCTCGCTCTCGCCGGACGGACAGGCGTTCATCGACACGTATTCGACGCCCGACACGCCGCCGGTCAGTGTGCTGCGCGATCGGGACGGACGAGAGCGGGTGGTGCTCGAGCGCGCCGACATCTCGCGGCTGCTCGAGACGGGATGGCATCCGCCCACGCGCGTCACGATGAAGGGCCGGGACGGCACGACCGACATCTACGGCTTGATGTTCACGCCCTCCGACCTCGACTCGACGGCCTCGTACCCCATCATCGACTACATCTATCCCGGCCCGCAGAGCGGGAGCGTCGGTTCGCGCAGCTTCTCGCCGGCACGCGGTGATCACCAGGCCCTGGCGGAGCTGGGGTTCGTGGTGGTGGCGATCGACGGCATGGGGACGCCGGGTCGCTCGAAGACGTTCCACGACACCTACTACGCCGATATGGGCGACAACACGCTGCCCGACCAGGTGACGGGTATCCGGCAGCTCGCGCTGCGGCATCCGTGGATCGATGTCGAGCGCGTCGGGATCTGGGGGCATTCGGGCGGCGGCTTCGCCACGGCGGCCGCGATGTTCCGTTATCCCGATTTCTTCACGGTGGGTATCGCCGAGTCGGGAAACCACGACAACCGCAACTACGAGGACGACTGGGGCGAGCGCTACCAAGGACTCCTCGTCGAGCAGAACGGCAGCGACAACTACGAGGAAGAGGCCAACCAGACCCACGCGGCCAACCTCGAGGGTCATCTCCTGCTCGCGCACGGCGGGATGGACTCCAACGTGCCGCCGTACAATACCTATCTGGTGGTTGATGCGCTGATCAAGGCGAACAAGGACTTCGACCTGCTGATCTTCCCCAATGCCGGGCACGGCTACGGACGGGACAGCATGTACATGATGCGCCGGCGCTGGGACTACTTCGTACGGCACCTGCTCGGTGCGGAGCCGCCAAAGGAGTATCAGTTCGGCGGCGGGCCAGCGGGACGGTAGTGCTGGGTAGCCGTGGCGCCGGGCCGATGGAGCCCGGTGCTGCGGCATTGCGCCGGTGCAGTCGGCGGGAAACCCGAGTGCTGCGCTCCTTGTAGCTCGGACCTCCCCCACCCATGTTGTGCAGTGCGACGCATCCACCGCCGGCCGTGCTTCACGCCGCGCCGCCAGAGCGACGCCCTCTGCTTCCAGGACGCCCACCGACGACGTATCAGCGCGGGCCCCGGCTCCGGCTCCGGCTCGCGGCATTCCTGTGTGCCACGACCGACGGTGGCTGACCGTCGGCTGACCGCAACGCGTCACGCACAGGAGGTGGAGACCGTGGTGATCTACCTGCAGCAGTGGAACATCCGTCCCGAGAAGGCGACCGAATATCCCAAGTGGTCACAGGGGGCGCTCAAGCGGCTGCTTGGCGTGCCGGGAGTCGTGGAGTTCCGGGCCTATCGGATGGTGGCTGGCGAACGCGAGGTGTCGGTCACGTACCAGTTCAAGGATTTGGCGGCATGGGCGTCATGGCGTGCCCACGACGACGTCAACGCAGTATGGGAGGAGTCGCGCGCGTATCTGGACGACATGCGCGTCGAGCTCTGGGGACCGTCGCCCATCGTGCCGGATCCGCTCAAGCCCTAATCCCTGCCGCCGCCTCGGTACGGCCGCCGGCGTTCTGAACCGGAGTCGCATGACAGGCGCCGGCGGTCGTGCCTTGCGCGGGAGAGATCGCGCGTCCGAGCACGCACCCTTGTGTGGCCCAGCTGCTCGGGGGGAGCGCTGTTCGGCGTCGGCGTCGTCACGTGGGCGGCGGGCAACGCGCCCGATTCGGAGGCCCACCGCGCCATCGTGCTCGGACTGTTCCTCGGTGATGCGGTGGGGTGCGTCGTTGCCCTGATCGCGCAGCTCGGCAGCGTGGCGAACACACTGGGCTGGTCCACCGTCGTGGTCTACGTCGTGCTCGCGATCAGTTTCGGCTACTTCCGGTTCGCGTCGGGGGGGAGCCAGATCACCACGCCAGCCCCTTGACCTGGTACGCAGCCGCGGAAGCGGATTTCGTGGCGTTCCGGCAGCCTCGCGTTCACGCATACGCCTCACGCACAGGGTGCGGACGGCCATGCCGCGGCTCGAGGAGAGCGCCGGCGGTTCCGCTGGAGTGATGGACCGCGCCCCCTCTGCTCGGTCACGGTTCGTGCGCTCGTGACCTTCACTTCGGTGGCCGGGTATATCTCGTGAAAGTGAGAGCGCCGCAGGACGTTCCATCCTGTGACTTCCGCACGGAGGTCCTATGCGCACCAGCCACCTCATCGCGCTGGCGGCGCTCGCCGCCACCATCGCCTGCCTCGAGGGCACCGGCATACCCGAGGGGATGTCGCGGGCCCGCATCCTGCTGACTGATGCGCCGTTTCCGTACGACCAAGCGCAGCGGGTCGACGTGCACATCGTGAGCGTCGCCGCCGCGACGAGCGCCGATACCTCGGGTGGCGCCGAGTGGGTCACCATCGCCGAACCGCGGCAGGTGTTCGATCTCTTGGCGCTTCAGGGAGGCGCCACCGCGATCCTCGGCGAGGGCGAGATCCCCGCAGACCAGTACGCGGCCGTGCGGCTCGTCATCGACACGGACCGCTCGGGCATCACCTTGAGCGACGGCACTCCCGCCGTCGTGGATTGGCAAGGCGGAGGCGAGAAGACGCTGCACGCCCTCGTCGAACAGCCGCTCGCCCTGTGGGCGCCGGGCACGGATCTGGACGTCATCATCGACTTCGACGTCGGCCGCAGTTTCCTCGTGAAGCACGCGTACGGGGGCGGTGAACCGGAGTTTCTCTTCATTCCCTGGATCCGTGCGGTGAACGAAGCGGCAACCGGCGTGCTCGAAGGCACCGTTCGCGGCGCCGACGGCCCGTCCGAAGTGCTGGTGCCCGTGCCGTCGGCCAGCGTCACGGTGTACCGTCAGGTGCCGAACTCCTACGGTCCGCTGGGTGGCTATGCGGCAGCGACCGGGCGAACCGACGCGGAAGGCCGGTACGCGATCCGGTATCTCTCCGCGGGCGAGTATCGCGTCGAGGTGCGGCCACCGGAGGGATTCGAGGCCGGCGTCGGCCTCTCGGACGTCGTCACCGTCGAGATGGGTGAGACGGCGACACTCGATGTCACGCTTCCCGCTGCGGGTTCGGGCGGAGAGTCCGTCTACCTCGGTGGGCCCGGCATCGTGGTGTTGGGGGACACCGCGCACTACTACGCAGTGGCGTTCAGCGGCAGCGACTCGCTTGTCAGCCCGCCGATCGTGTGGACGAACGGCAATCCCGCCGCTGGCACCCTCGTCGCTGACGGCAGCACCGCCCGGCTCGTGGCGGAGGCGCTCGGGACCACGCGGATCATGGCGGCGTTCAACGGTGCCGCCGACTCGATCGACGTCGCCATTGTCGAGGACGACACGACGATGACCCCCAGCGGGCCGGTGGCGACTGTGGAGCTGACCCCGGCGGCGCAGACGGTGAGTGTGGGGGACAGTGCAGCCTTCTGGGCGACGCTCCGCAACGCCCAAGGTGAGGTGCTGTACGATCGGGAGGTGACGTGGACTGCAACCGACACGACCGTTGCCCGCTTCGAGTTCGTCTTGGGTCAGACGGCGATGCTGCGGGCGCTCGCGCCGGGAACGGTCACGGTCACGGCCACGAGTGAGGGGAAGTCCGGGAGCGGGACGGTGACGGTGCAGTGATCGTGGTGCGGAGGTGCGGCGCGCGATTACGCGCCGCGCCCCCGCCTCCCGTTTCGACCATCCGTCACTCCGTCAATCCGTCTATCCGTCTATCCGTCCATACGCCGGCGCCGCCACGTCCGCCGTCTCCCACGTCTCCCGCAACACCGCGGCGATGCTGTCTGCCTCGGCTGCCCGTCCCTGCGCACGAAGCGCCTCCGCCAGTCCGGCGAGTGACCACCCGTTCTTCGGGAACCGGTTAAGCGCCGCCCGGAACACCTGCTCGGCCTCGGCTGGGCGATCTGCCGCGAGCAGCACTGCGCCCAGCTCGTGGCGCACGGGTACGGTCCACTCGGGCGGCTCGCCATAGAGCAGACTGCGCTCCCGTTCGACCGCGTCGCGAAGATGCGTGATTGCTGCCTCGAAGTCTCCACGCGCCGCGGCGATGTGGCCGGCGAGCACCTCTGCGGCAATGCCGAGCACCGCGCCTGAGGTGTTGAACTCCATGCGCAGCGCGGTGATGTCCGGGTCCTGTGCCGTGGCGCGCACCTGCGCGAGCGCGGCGTCGGCGGCCTCGATGTCTCCGCGGGCGGCCAATGCACGGCCGCGCGCGTAGTGCCACATGGCCTGAGCGTGTGGCAAGCCATCCGCGGGGGCTGGCTCGTCGAGGATCTCCTCCCAGCGCGCGAACCGCACCTTGAGCTGCAGGTGACGCGTCAGGTGATGTTGCAGGAACGTCATGCCCGGCACGTGCAGCATGTCGCGCGGCACGATCGTCACCATCTTCTCCGCCGCGCTGATCGCCTGCCCGCTGCGGCCGATCATGCTCGCCGCGAACGCCAGGAAGTCGTAGTTGTGCGGGTAGTAGCCGGCCACGTAGATGCCGAACGCCGGACTCTGGTCGCGGATGTAGGTCTCGTCCGCGTGCACCGCGTGCTGGTTGGCTTCGATCACGTCGAGATACCGACCAACCCGCACGTAGATGTGCCCGGGCATATGGACCAGGTGACCGGCGCCCGGCATGAGTCCGGCGAGCCGCTCCGCCGCGCCGACGGCCCGCTCCGGATCGACCGGCTCGACCGCGTGGATGTAGAAGTGGTTGGCACCTGGATGGTCGGGGTGGGCCGTCGTCACCCGCTCGAGGTGGGACAGGAGTGTGGGTGTGTCGGGCCGAGGCTCCCCGTCCGGCGTCCAGTAGTGCCACGGGCTCAGGTCCATCAGCGACTCCGCGTAGAGTGTTGCCGCCTCCGGATCGTTTGGATACGCGCGCACGACCCTCGCCATGGCGCGGGCGTAGGCGGAGTCGAGCGCGGCACGCTCGGCCGGCGGTACCGGTGCATACCGGGCGGCGAGCGCACCGATCAGCGCCCGCTCGACGTTGCCGGCCCCGGCCTGGCGGGTGACCGCTTCACGAATTGCCGCGTGCGCCGCGGCACCAGCGGCCGAATCCATCGGGGCGTTGATGTTCGGGCCGTACGCCAGGGCGATGCCCCAATAGCACATCGCGCAGTCGGGATCGAGCCGCGTGGCTTGCTCGAACGCGCGAATCGCCTCCGCGTGATTGAACGCGTAGTAGAGGCGCAGCCCCTGATCGAAGTACTGCTGAGCGAGTGGTACGTCAGTAGAGATCGCGTAGTGGTGCTCGCCCAGGTTGTCGTACAAGGGGACAGCGGGTCCTTCGGACTGCGCAGCGCCGGCGGCAGCAATCACCATCAGCAGTGCGAAACCGAGCAGCGAGGATGACAGGATGCGCCTCATGGCAAGCGGCCTCTCCTGGTTGATGTGCGTCGTCACGCGATCCGACGACGAGCGCCGCATCGCTCGAGGGGGCCGACGTGTGCCGGTGCCTCCTGGCTCTCAAAGGCGCAAGGTGCAAGCGCCTCGGCTCATTCGCCTCCTCGGCTCCCCGCGGCTGAAGCCGCGGCTCGGCGCATGTTGTCGCTGAAGCGACGTGGCCATCCATCCGACCTTGCACCGTACACGCTGTACTTTGCCCGCGTCTTGACGCCATTGTCTTCCCCTTTCCCATCTCCCCGTTCCCCTTTCCCCTTTCCCCTTTCCCTCTTCCCTCTTTCCCCTTTCCCTCTTCCGCCGCACCTTGCAGCTTGGACGTACACACGGAGCGAGAGGAGCCGCGACCCCGGCTGATCCGCAATGGGCAGCGACATCGACAGCCTCAGTTCCGCTCTCGCCGAGCGCTACCGCATCCAGCGCGAGCTTGGAAGCGGCGGTATGGCGACGGTCTACTTGGCGGAGGATCTGAAGCACCAGCGCGAGGTCGCCCTCAAGATCCTGCACCCGGAGCTTGCGGTTTCACTCGGTGCCGAGCGGTTTCTGCGGGAGATCGAGATCGCAGCTCGCCTGACACATCCGAACATCCTCCCCTTGTTCGACAGCGGCAGGGCGGGTGAATCGTCGGAGTTCCTCTACTACACGATGCCCTACCTCACGGGCGAGTCGCTGCGAGACCGGCTGAATCGTGAGAAGCAGCTCCCGATCGACGACGCGGTGCGGATTGCGACAGAAGTCGCCGAAGCCCTGGGCTACGCGCATGCGCAAGGCGTGGTGCACCGCGATGTCAAACCGGAGAACGTGCTGTTTCAGGCCGGGCACGCTCTGGTGGCGGACTTCGGCATCGCGCATGCCGTATCGGAAGCGGGCGGTGCGCGGCTCACCGAGACGGGGCTCGCCGTGGGCACGCCGGTGTACATGGCGCCGGAGCAGGCAGCTGGTGACCGCGACATCGACGCCCGCAGCGACGTCTACGCGCTCGGATGCGTGCTGTACGAGATGCTGAGCGGCGATCCGCCGTTCGTCGCGTCGACCGTCCAGGCCATGCTCGTTCGGAAGGCGGTGGAGCCCGCGCCCAGCGTCTCGACCGTGCGTGACACGGTGCCGCCGCAGGTCGCGGCGGCGGTCGCAACGGCGCTGGCACGGGTGCCGGGTGACCGGTTTGCCAACGCCGAAGAGTTCGCCCAAGCGCTGCGGACGACCACGACCCGGCAGCAGGTCGCAGACCGAGCGACCATCGCGGTCCTCCCCTTCGCCAATCTCAGCGCCGATCCCGAGAACGAGTACTTCAGCGACGGTATCACCGAAGAGATCATCAACGCCGTCGCCGCGATTCGGGATTTGCGGGTTACGGCACGCACGTCGGCGTTTCAGTTCAAGGGCAAGGACGACGACATCCGGGACATCGGCCGCAAGCTTGGTGTCGGCACGATCTTGGAAGGGAGCGTGCGGAAGGTCGGTGACCGCGTTCGTGTGACGGCCCAGCTCATCGACGTCGCCGCCGGCTTTCACATCTGGTCCGAGCGCTTCGACAGCGAGCTGCGGGATGTGTTCGCCGTGCAGGAGGAGATCGCCCGTGCCATTGCCGGGCGTCTCAAGAGCGAGGTCGCGCCCCACGCACCGCAGCGACACGCTTCCCGGCAGCGGGGCCCTGCGCCAGTGACGAGGTCGCCGAGGATCGACCCGGCTGCATATGACGCCTACCTTCGCGGCCGGTACCACCGCCGCCGCATGTTCAGTGGGGGCGATGCCATCGAGCGGGCGCTCGCGGGGTACCGGGAAGCCATCGCCCTCGATCCGGGCTTTGCGCCGGCCTACGGTGCCCTGGCCGAGCTCCACGTGGTGCTGTCGATCGGCTTCGGCGCGCGACCGAGCCGGGAGGTGATGCCCGAGGCAAGGACGGCGGCGGAGCGCGCCCTGAGCCTCGATCCGGATCTCGCCGAAGCGCACCTCGCGCGTGCACTCGTGGCGATGTACGACGAGTGGGATTACACCGCGGCGAAGGAGGGTATCGACCGGGCGGTCGCGCTCAACCCCAGCTTCGTGGACGCACACTTCTGGGCGGAGTGGTACTTCACCTATATCGAGCGCGACATGGAGCGGGCCATGGAGGCGAACCGACGCGCCGCCGAGCTGGATCCGCTCGACCTCAACATCGCCTCCCGCTTTACGCAGGTCCAGATCATCTTCGGTCAGCACGACGCGGCTATCCAGCGGCTCGAGGACATTCTGCGCATGGACCCGCAGCACATGGTGTCGTATCTCGAGTTGGCGGACGCGTACGGACGGCGGGGGGACTACGACAAGTCGCTGGCGGCGGCGGAGCGGGCCTTGGCGTTGTCGGGCGGACAGTCGGTCGCCGCGGTAGGCGTGGCCATCGCCGTGGTGGGCGCCGGTGCAGGCGATCGCGATAGGGCACGCGAGTTGCTCCACCAGCTTACCGAGCGAGCGGATCGCGAATATGTCTCTCCGTTCTGGCTGGGGCTCGGCCACGCCGCGCTGGGCGAGATGGACCGTGCGTTCGAGTACCTCGTTCGGGCACAGCGGGACCGCGATCCGAGCTTGCTCTACATCACGGCGGTGCCGCGCCTGATCGGCTTACAGGACGATCCGCGTTACGAGCGGGTGTTGCGTGACATCGGCCTGGGCCATCTAGTCGATCGGGCTGGTGCCTGAGGATCGTCCCCCCATTGCCCTTTGGCTCGGTGGAACGGGTTCCCACGGTTAACCCCCAGTTCATCAATCCTTCATCAAGTGCCATCGCATCTTTCTGCGGCTCTGTCCCGCCCCGGTCGAGTGGGGCTCGACTGAGGGCAGAAGGAGGCTGCAGGCGGTCTGGGGGCGCCCGGCTCCCGGCGGGTGCATAGCGCTCGGGACGGGCCGCGTGCGGGTAACCAGCGACAACTGATGTGTGGTGCAGGCGGCTCAGACGGGCGTCGTGTTCGTGCCGTGCTGGTCCGAGGGGGGCGTGGCTCTGCTCCCCGCGTCCTCGATGCTGGCCGGTGTGGCGGTGCGGAGCAGTCCATCCTCTAGTGGACCGAAGGGAGAGGGAACGTGATGCGAACGTGGTTCGTCATGTGGGCGGGACTCATGCTCGCGGCGGCCATCCCGGGTCAGGCTCGGGCTGAGGTCCCCCGCGCGGCAGCGGAGGACCGGACGGCCGGGTCGGCCGAACACGCCGCCCCGGGAGCCATCCGGGGACGGGTGACCGACGCGGCCACCGGCCAACCGGTCGAGCAGGCGCAGGTGACCGTCATGGGGACGGCCCTCGGCGCCCTCACCAACGAGAACGGCGAGTACGTGATCACCGCCGTGCCGCCGGGGCTGTACACGGTCGAAGTGCGGCGCATGGGGTACGCGGTGGCGTACCAGGAGAATGTCGCCGTGCCGGACGGCGGCACGGTCACGGTCAACGTCACGATGGGGCTGGTCGCGTTCAGCCTGGACGCCATGGTGGTGACGGGCGTGACGGAGGAGGTCTCCGCACGCCGGATCCCCTTCACCGTGGCGCAGGTCGGTGAGGAGAAGCTCCTCGTTCCGCCGTCCAATGCCCTGAACTCGATTCAGGGCAAGGTGTCGGGCGCGAGCGTGGTCTCGTCTCCACAGCCGGGCTCGGGCAGCAACATCGTGCTGCGCACGCCGACCAGCATCTACAAGTCGAATGCCCCACTCATCGTCGTGGACGGCGTGATCCTCGCGAGCACGTTCACCCGCAGCTCGACCGATCTCGCCGCGCTCGACATCGAGAGCATCGAGATCGTGAAAGGTGCGGCCGGGGCGTCGCTGTATGGGTCGCGCGCAGCCAACGGCGTCGTCCAGATCCGCACGCGCCGGGGCACTGCGCTCGCCGAGGGCCAGACCAGAGTCACGCTGCGCAGCGAGTTTGGCACCAGTGATCTCCCGCGCGGCATCGACATCTCCAACCACCACCAGTATCTGGTGAATGCACAGGGGCAGTACGTCGACGCAGACGGAAACGTCGTCGACCGGGAGAACCGGGTTGAGCGGCCGCTCGAGGAACGCTACCTCGAGGTGCCGTATCTGGACCCGACCTACGATCACATCGAGCAGTTCTACAATCCCGGCAACTACTCCAACAACTCGATCTCCGTCGCCCGGAATTCGGCGAGCACCAACTTCTACGCCTCTTACGGATACCGGCGCGAGGCCGGTGTCGTCTTGGAGAACGACGGCTACAAGCAGCACGATGTCCGGGTGAACCTCGATCATCGCCTCGGCGCCAACCTCCAGTTCTCGGTGAGCGCCTATCACATGCGGTCGTTCCGCGACGAGCTGCCGCAGGACGTGTTCTTCAACCTGGTGCAGCAGGCGCCGGATGCCGATCTGTTGCAGCCCGATCCGGACGGCACGCCCTACATCTGGCAGCCGGACCCGCTGGGCGTCACGCCAAATCCGTTGTACGCCCTGTCGGTGCTGACCGACGAGAACCGCCGGGCACGCACACTGGGTAGTGCAGACCTCCGCTGGTCGCCGCTCGGGTGGCTCAGCATCGACGGGAACCTGAGCTACGACCGCTCCGACAGGCTCGGCAACCTGTACTTCCCGCGCGACAAGAAGACCGAGATCCAGGCCTACCAGGACGGGTTCATCGAGAACTGGGACGGCGTCACCACGGCGCTCAACGGGTCGGTCAGCGCGAACACCCGGGGCCGTGTGGGCGATCTCTCGATGCGCGCAACCGCGCGGGCCCTGTTCGAGCGGGAGGACTATGACTACTTCGAGGCGCAGGTTGCCAACCTGACCGTTGGCGAGGTGCCCAACCTCGATGCGGGCACCCAGCCCCTGGTGACCCAGTCCACCGAATCGATCCGGTCCGAGGGGTACTTCCTGATCGGCGGACTGGACTACAAGAGCAAGTACATCTTCGACGGACTCATTCGACGTGATGGGAGCTCCCTCTTCGGCGCCGAGCAGCGGTGGCACACGTACTTCCGATTGAGCGGTGCGTGGCGCATGGCGGAGGAGTCGTGGTG
>Ga0209536_100006932_pt1 | contig 17240 bp, 13 predicted proteins | sample DeeMarSeWOR28_12_FD_187461 | JGI IMG/M metagenome (GOLD analysis project Ga0209536, IMG submission 187461) | Marine sediment microbial communities from White Oak River estuary, North Carolina - WOR-2-8_12 (SPAdes) (version 2) | ecosystem: Environmental > Aquatic > Marine > Intertidal zone >... | reverse complement strand
GGTATCAAAGGCAACGCGCGCGTAGCTGCTATCAGGAGCATGGGGCCCGACCTCGTGTACCAGTCGCATCAGGTCATAACCATCGGCTCGTTCCCCATCTCGTTCCAGTGAGAATCGGATAGCGAACCCGCGACCTGGCTGATCCGAGAATACCAATCCCCCCCAGGCTTCTGGGTCGTACGCGCCGACTAGCACGGGCTCTATTGTCGCAGGGATTCCAGACCGATGGTTGCGGTGTGCCGTTGCTCGCCGGGCGGGAACGTGATTGTGAGACCATTCACGCCTTCCCGGTAATCAACGCTGGCGGGTCCACTAGCCACCCGTACGGCTTCGCCGTGGAGATCGATGCGATAGGAGTCATCGGGATTTCCCTCGACCACCAGACTCCAGCCTCGAGCCGATTCCTGAAAGTCGAGTACTCTGATCCCCTGGCTCTCCTGTCCAGGGTCGAGCTTGGCTGTCGGCGGATCGACGACCAGTCCGCCCTGCCAGGTCAACTCCAGTCGCGTCTGCCTGTCACTGATTGGAATGGTGATCAGGTGTTGCCCATCGTGTTTGCCCTTGCGGTTCGACCCTTCACCGGCGCCGTCAATGGGAGAAACCGTGAGATCTACGTCCTGCGCGCCCAACGGGATTGGCAGTACAAAATCCACACTCACTGGAGTCCCAGTGGCGCGGACATCGATGGCGAGATAGCCAGGTCCTTGCCGCACGTCGGCGTCTAGCGAACTGGCTCCGGTTTTGAGGTTGTGGGCGCTCATCCGTTGCCACGAAGGAGGCAATTGAGGAGCCAACCTGGCGCGACCGTTTGGTGCGTCCGGATCCCAGCCAAGCACTCCGGCGACCACGGATGTGAGCAGCATCGATGTGGCGAAGAACTGTTGCGGTACGGCCGTGTCGAGGGGACGGTAGTACCGTCCGGACATCAATTCGGGATGCCGTCCTCTGGCCCAATCGAAAGTGGCTTGCTTCAAAGCGTCGATGAGGGGGAAACCGGACCAGGAGCGGCGGTAGTTGTACTGCCCCCAGGTCACGAATCCGGTGACAAACGGCCACACGGAGCCACCGTTGTAGTGCACCGGATCATACAGCGCACTGCCAGTGGATAGCATCCGCGCACCCCAGTCGGCGCTGATGGAGTCGCTGGCTAGTTTCACGAGGGTGAGTTCGGCCCGGGCAGGGTCCAGCAGCTGGAAGGCTGCTGCCGTGGCGGGCCACACCGTGAGATTGCCGTTGGTTCCGCCCGATCGCAGTATGCCGAAGGCGTGGTGGCCCTCCACATCTCGCCAGTAGTCTCGGTTGAGTACAGCTCTGGCCCGACGTCCCAACTCTGCAACCTCACGCGCCAAAGTGGCATCACCTCTCGCCTGGGACAGCTCGGCCATCGCCTCCAATGCCTGTATCCATACGGCAGCCAGGTAGATGTCCTGATGAATGTCCTCGCCGAGTTCACCCACCTCGATCGCTCCTAAGTTGCCAGGACCGTTCTCGATGATTCCGTCTCCGTCGGTGTCGCGCGACAAGCACCAAGCATAGGCCTTACTCACAACGGGCCAGAGATCGTCGAGCAGTTCGGTGTCGCCGGTGGCTCGCCAGTAACGCCATAGAGCAACCAACCAATAGGGCGTCGTGTCGGCGTGGTAGTAGGTGTAGGGGAAATCGGTGAACCACGGGATTGTGCGGGCAGCCTGTGATATCTCGTGCGGGATCTTGCCGTCCTCACGTTGGTAGTGGCCCAGGAACCGCAGGCCCTGCGCCACTTGGGACCACAAGCCCGTAGCACTCATGGCGAGCGAGTTGATCGCTGCATCTCCTCCGAAGAACCAGCCGAAGCCGGGCCTGCTGCTCTGGCCCGAGGGACCCCACCCGGCCACCAAGCCACATCCGAGATCCGGATTACACACTACTGCCTCGTCCAAGTTGATCTTGGACCACTCCAGCGCCAAGTCGAGGTCGTCGTCGGGAGTGTCGATGGACGTTGTACTGGCGAGCAGTGACCGTACGTGCTCAAGGCGCTCATGGTAGAGAGCCGCGCCGTTCTCCAGCAGCCGCTGATAGATTCGGGCTACGGAGTCGCGCGGAGCCGTTGCAGCCGCGATGGCAATGGGGATGAACTCCGAGTCGCGGCGCGCGGGGTCGATTGGAATCACGAAGGTGTTGGGAGCATCTGGCAATGCGTGCGCTGGGTGCGTGGAGGCAGTGGCCGCCCAGGGTGAACCTATCAACGCGTTCCGCTCACGGAGGCTCTCGGACAGGACGAAGGCCTTGGTGTCCGAGTCCCACAAGGTGTACTGGCCGCCGAACGCGCCAGGCCAGGCGTACTGAAACACCGTCTTGAAACTGACAACCACATCCAGGGGGCGGAACGTGCTCACGTCCAACAGCACCAAGAGACCGGGCAGGTCGAGCGGCGCCAGAATGTGCTGTCGCACCGTGAATGTTGCGTGGCTGTAAACGATCGTCGTGATCTCAGGACGTATCACAACTGTTCGGGCGACGTCGCTGCCTCGAATCGGCGCTACATAATCGGGAATCCGGAAGTCCAGTCTGAAATCGTCGGCGAGCTTGAACGGGTGGACCCAAAGCTCAGCCTCTCCGGTCTCTTCACCGAGCCAGGCGGCGGCCCTGCCGAGGACTCCCAGGTATTGCCCACCTCTGGCGTCGCCTTTGAGTGCCAGAGGCGAAGGCGGCACAGCGAACTTGGAGACCGGCAGTGGATGCTGGCCGGTGGCCGCACAGACTGGTACAGCCAGCAGCATCGTGCTGACCAGCCAGGTGCATCTGTATGAGGTCATCTTTGCTCTCCTGCAACCTCTACGTGAGGTGCGGCGGTCTCAGGCCGCTACTTCGATCAGTGTGTCGAGCCGCTCGACCACCTCTCCAATAATGGCGGCGCATGGGGTTTCATGCTTGTTGAGTGCTTGGACCAGAGCTGCAACTGCGGACGGGTCCACAGCGATCAGTAATCCACCCGATGTTTGGGCGTCGGTCAACAACAGCATATCCGATTCACTGACGCCGTCAGCCCAGTGCGCGACTTCATTCGCAGCAGCGAAGTTCGTCTTAGTACCTCCCGGCACGGCGTTCTGGTTTATCAATTCCCGCACCCGATCGAAAGTCGGGATTGCACCGGCGCTGAGTCGGGCGCACTGCCCGCTTGCCTCCAGGAGGTTTCGCAGGTGGCCGAGCAGACCGAACCCGGTGACGTCGGTGGCCGCGTGCACAGCGCTGCCGATCTCAGCCATCGCCTGGGCAGCGCCAGCGTTCAAGGTGGACATTACCGTCACTGCCGCAGCCATGTCATCCTCGGCCATCAAGCCGTTCTTGAGTGCCGTGCTCAGAATACCGGTGCCCAATGGTTTCGTGAGGACGAGAACATCACCGTCACGTGCTCCTGAATTGGTGATTACGCGGCTCGGGTGTACTTCCCCCAGGGCGACCATGCCGTACTTCGGTTCCGGGTCATCGATGGAGTGTCCCCCCAACACCAACGCGCCAGCATGTTGTGCAGTCTCGATCCCTCCTCTCAGTGTCTCTCCCAGCAATGCCAGCAGCTCTGGGTCGCGGGGCCATGCCACCAGATTGAGGGCGAGTAGTGGTTTGGCCCCCATCGCATAGAGATCGCTGAACGCGTTCGCAGCCGCGATCGCCCCGAATGAATACGGGTCGTCGACAATCGGAGCGAAGAAGTCCACGCTGGCGACTAGCGCGCGATCCTCGGACAGCAGATACACTGCCGCGTCGTCACGCGTCGCGGCATCGACCAGGACTCGCGGATCTGCGACATGAGGCACGTGGCGCAGGACCTGCGCCAGCTCGGCAGAGCTGAGCTTACAGGCTCAGCCGGCGCCGTGCGACAGCGTGGTCAGCCGGATACGGGGACGTAGATCGCGTGCGTCGTTGCTCATTTCTGTTCGCGTGTGTTGTGACGAAAGCGTTGCTGAGTGAGTAGTACCTAATGAGTCTTGGTGGCAGCACCGCTGGCCATCATTGCTCACTCGATAACTGCCAAATCTACAGCAATTCTTGCCCGGGTGAGGCGTGGACCAGCCTATGGTCGTGCAGCGCAGCCGAACAATGAAGGACCCCTAAGAAAAAACACACCCGCGGCTGACCCACGCCCTGGGGAACCGATCAGACTCAAGAGGCCCGCTGGTTGTTGCCGGCAGAGGCTGGGCTGTACCAGGTGCAGGTGGTTGTCGACTATGGGCCGGATGGGCTGGCGGTCGACACGATGGCCTTCGAGGTGTTGGGTTAGGTTCGGACTAGCCTCTCCCGCCCGCCAGCCGAACAGCGTCCGGCGAATGCTTGAGCCGCCACATCGCCCAGATGCCGAAGGCCGGCCCCGGGGCCAATAGCGCGAACGCCCAGCGCCAACCGGCCATGTCCAGCGCACCGGGGATCAGCCGAATCGAGATCAGCGTCAGCAGGAATCCCATGGCTGTCTGGGTGGTGAGCTGGGTACCCATGTACTCACGGTCTGATAGCTCACTGACGCAGCTGCTGAACTGAGCCGAGTCGGCGACGACGGCGAAGCCCCAGATCAAGGCGATAGTCGTCACGATCAGGGGAGATCGGCCGAAGCAGAAGCCAATGCTGAGGGCGCACACGCCGCTCACCCACATGCTCACCATAGTAGTTCGGCAACGCCCCCACCGGTCGGCAATGTGCCCGGCCAACAGACTTCCTGCACCACCTGCCGCAATAGCCGCGAAAGCGGCGATCGATGCCCACATGGTCACCGTGTCCTGTTCCAGTGACTTGCCGTAGCTGGAAGCACTGAAAGAAGCTGCCAGGAAGAGCGGGATCCAGGTCCACATCGCATACAGTTCCCACATGTGTCCCAGGTATCCGAAGTTGGCCAGCCGCAGCGGTCGGAGCCGCAGCGACCGGCCCATGTGACGCCAATGAAACGAGGCGGCGGGAGCGGCGTATGGCCCTAGCGTTCCAGCGAACCACCCGATGACCCCGCCAGCAACGGCAAGGCCTGACACTGCATAAATTACCGGCTGCCACGCGCCGATACCTCCCAAGGCCTTGACCAGGTGCGGTGATGCGCTGCCCACTGTCAGGGCACCCACCAGCATGCCGATCGCCAAGCCGCGATCCTGCTTGGTCCAGGTGGCTATGATCTTCATACCCACTGGGTATACGGCTGCCAGCGCCATGCCTGTCCCGAACCGCAACAGGACTGCCACCATGAAACCGGTGTCGAGTGCGGCAATGAGGGCGTTGAGCAGCGCGCCCAGCAGGGCCCCCGTCGCGAAGACCTTACGGGGAGACCACAGGTCGGGGATGTTGAGCAGGGCGCTGAGCAGTGCTCCCAGTACGAAGCCGAGCTGGACCGACATGGTCAACCACGCCGCCTGTCCGCCTGAGACATCCCAGTGATCCATCAGAGCCGGCACTACAGCAGTGGCAGAGAACCACAGGCTCATGGCCAGGAGTTCGGCCAGTGAGAGGAAGATCAGGTGGGGCCATTTGCTGGCCATTATCTGAATCCCGTCAGCTGAATTCCCTGCACGAAGTACCGCTGTGTCAGGAAGAACAGTATCACGATGGGGATCACCGCCGTCACTGCTGCCGCCATTTGATACGGCCAGTTCATCACGAACGTACCGTGGAATGAGGCAATTCCTACCTCCACAGTGCGCATCGTCATGGACCGCGTGACAACCAGGGGCCACAGCAGGTTTTTCCAGGCATCGATGAAGGCGAAGAGCCCGATCGTTGCCAGCGCAGGCTTGGCGAGTGGCAGCGAGATCGTCCAGAACACGCGCCACGGACCCGCTCCGTCGATGCGTGCGGCATCCTCGAGTTCTCTGGGAACTGAACGAAAGTACTGCCGCATCAGGAAGATTCCCCAAACAGACACCAACTCGGTGCTGATCAGTCCGCCATAGGTGTCAATCCAACCGAGAGCGTCCACCAATAGGAATCTGGGAATGAGCACCACGACTGCCGGGACCATCATGGTTGACAGGTAGAGCATGAAAAGTCTGTCACGTCCTCGGAAGTCGAATTTCGCGAATGCGTAGCCGGCTGTTGCAGCCGTGAACAGTTGCCCCACAACGACTGCGGATGCGAACACGAACGAATTGAGGAAATAGCGACCGAATGGACGTGTCGTCAGGGCGCCGACGTAGTTTTCCCAACGCAGCGATTCCGGCACGAGCCGAGGCGGGAAGCGGAACACCTCGAGTTCGTCCATGAAGGAAGTGGCTATCATCCAGAGAAACGGCAGCAGCATCGTTGCAGCCAAGAGAACGGTGAGTCCCCAGGCTGCAGGTTCCCGCAGTGGTCGTGAGCGCAGCATGCGCCCCATTACCCGCTCACCTCGAGCCGTTGCTCTAGCGTGCGGAACTGGAGCCACGTTACCACGAAGATGATTGCGAACAGCATCCAACTCATTGCGGCTGCGTTACCGAACCGGAAGAACTCCCACGCTTCCTGATAGATGTGAAAGACTGCCACGTCAGTGGCGTGGAGTGGTCCCCCCTCAGTCATCACGTACACGGCGCCAAAGACCTGGAATGACCCGATCACCGATGTTATCAAGACGAAGAACAACGTGTGCCGCAGACCCGGGAGCGTAACGTGCAAGAACCGCTGCCAGGGACCGGCACCGTCTATGCGGGCAGCGTCATACAGCTCAGTGGGAATCGTGGCCAATCCTGCCTGAAACAAGATCATTTGGTATCCCACCACCATCCACACAGCCATGATCATGATCGAGAGTAGAGCGGTCTTGGGTGAACTGAGCCAGCCTACCGCGGGTAGTCCGAGCACCGAGAGCAACCAATTGATGAGACCGTAGTCGTCATGCAGCATCCATTGCCACACCATTGCTACGGCCACCAGACTCGTGATCGTCGGCAGGAAGAGCATCGCACGGAGGAACACGACGCCGGTAACCTTGCGGCGTACCACCAACGCGATCGCGAGGGCGAGCGCCATCGATACGGGCACGTGGAAGGTGAACACTGCGGTATTGCGGATTGCGTTCCAGAACATGCCATCGCCCAGCAGTCTGACGTAGTTGGCCAACCCAATGAACGGTCGGGCAGCATCGATCAGGCTCCATCTATGGAGGCTGAGCCACGCCGCAAACCCGAGCGGTCCGATTGTGAAGATCAGCAAATGAACCAGCGACGGGGCCAGGAACGACCAGGCAACGAGATTGCTCCGGAAAACCCGAGGCCGCTCGGCAAGGCTGGCCAGTGACAGCAGAAGCGCGGCCACGCTGAGGCCTACGAGCCAGACCGCAACCATGATAGTGGTTGGCCCGCCGGCATGCTCGTAGGGCAGGCTGACGAGACGCACCGACCCGACGTCCGCAACTGCATACCCCACACCGTCGGCCACCACGCGGCCATCGGACAAGCGGTCCGTTATTGCCAGCGCCCGTGCTACTTGCTCCGGTAGCATGGGGGCTTCGACAGCTCCGGCCGAGCCGCGGAGCACGAAAGCAAGGCCGGTCAATTGGGCGACCCCTCCTGGCCGCGCCGTCAGATCGCGGAGGTCCGGTACCAAGCGCAGGGACTGGGATGCCACTGCGACGCGGTGATCCGTCGCCTCCTGCAGCCTCTCAATGGCCCAGTTCCGGGCTAGCCAGAGCGATGATGCAAGGGAAGCGAGTACAGTGGTGGCCACGAGGCCACCGACAAGAGCCACGGCCCGTCGCTCGCGGATCACAGGAAGCCTCGCCCACAAGAGGAACCCCAGCAGTAGTGACCCGAGGGAGGCGAGCAGCGCGGCAGCGTTTGCGGTGGGTAGTCGGGTCTCCGATACACGGCGAGCGCTGAGGTGGAGGGTGCCGATCTGGTACCAGGAGTCGGCATCGTATACCGCCGCCCGAGCGGCGAGCCCGTCTCCTGCTTGATACACCGCCGGCTCATCGAGCCACGGATCGACTTCGTCGGTTAGGTGCCACCGGTCGGGAAACACTGCATCCAATACCGCGGGTTGTTGCGTCTCCCGCAGTGTACCGCCTGCGATCATAGCTTCCGCGCCCAGCAGGTCGCGCTCCACCGCTGTCACAGCAGACAGTGCCGCATAGACAGCGGCAGCGCAGGCTATCGCCAGTACCGCGAATGCGGCGGCGCCGAGCAGTAGGCGGCGCCGTTGCGCAACCGGAGTCACCGTGCTCTCACTCTGTCGATCTCTCGGGCGATCTCGGAGGCGGCTTGCTGGAGATCTTCTCCCCGCAACAGGTGGCGATCCATGATGTCGAAAGAGAGTTCTTCGATCTCGTAGAAGTCCACGACTACCGCACCCCACGGAGGTCGACTACCGATTGCCTGCGTAAGGAATGCTTGTTCCAGACCCAGCGTATCTCGCTGTGCCAGTTCCAAGGCCACCGTTCGGAACGCTGGGATTTCGAGGTGGTTCTCCCCACGAATCCGCTGCGCTTCCTCGCCCGCCAAGAAAGCCGCCAGTTCCACTGCCAGTCTCTTGTGGCTCACGTTGACGGGAACGGCCCAACCCGATGCGTACACGACGTTCTGGGGCTCCGCACCCTGGCGGTGGGGAATCGGTGCGATCCCGACGCGGATGTCACCTCTCGCGTTGTAGTGCAGCAGCCGCGGCAGCAACCAGTGTCCGGAGTGGAGCATTGCCTGCGCTCCTACATAGAAGCGGCCCACCCGCATGGGGTCACCGCCCCGGAGGAACTGGACAGGCGCCGCCTTCCACTGGGTCACCAGGGAGGTCAAGAACTCGAATGTCTCAACCGTAGCTGGGGAGTCCAGGTACCCGGTTGTTCTATTCCCCTGTGGATCCAGGATATCGCCCCCCGCCGACCAGACCCATGGTATCCACTCGAACAGCCGCCGCGGGAAATCGATGGCGTAGGTGTCGGCTTCACCGTCGCCGTCCAGATCCCGTGTGACGGCACGCGCCGTCTCCAGGAACTGATCCCAGGTCCACTCATCGGCAGTTGGTGGTGGCACGTCCAGTTCATCAAACAGGGCTCCATTGTAGAAGATGACCATGGGTGTGAAGCCCTTGGGAAATGCATGGAGCTGCTGAGACTTGGTGAAAATTGTCAGTACTTCAGGGAACACCATGGCCGGATCGTAGTCCACCCTATCTACATAGGGTGCCAAGTCGAGCACCAAACCGCGCTCTACGAATGCAGGTATGTCCGGCGCGTCCAGCAGAAACACATCGGGTGGAGTCCCCGAGGCTATCTCCGTCGCCAGCTTCTCACCATAGCTGGTGACGATCGACTCGACGATGACCTCAACTCCGGGATTTCGCTGGGAGAATCGGTCTGCGATCTGCTGCTCCGCCATCACTTCGAGATCGGTTGCCCAGTTGAGAACCCGTAGTGCTATGCGGCTGGAGTCCGGTCCATCGGCAGAGCAGCTGAGCAGGAAGGGCGCGAGCTGTAGCAGGGCCAGGCGTCCGGTCCCAAACCGACGGGGGCTGCACATCTACGGCCGGCCCCAGGGATGTTCGGGAATCAGGCGTTCCCGTTCGGGGCCTGCGAACACATGGACCCGGGTCCTGTCCACTCTGACCCCGACTTGGTCCCCCGCGGTGCCGTCGTATTCGGGGTCCACCCTGCTCACCCAGTGCTCAGTTCCAGGGCCCGCGAGATGCACCAGCGATTCGTTGCCCAGCGACTCGAGGCGGACTATCTCAGCAGTGAAATCGACTTCATGCACCGTTGTGGTCAGCGACAGCGCCTCGGGGCGGACCCCGAGTACTGCGGCACCCGAGTACGCATAGGTTGGTAGGTCCAGTAGCAGGCCATTGCCCTGGAACACCGAGCCGATCTCCCCCGGCAGTAGCTCACCCTCAGTCGTGTTGATTGGTGGTGAGCCGATGAAAGTCGCCACGAAGAGATTGGTCGGCGACCGGTACACCTCGAGCGGCGTCGCGAATTGCTGCAGGGTACCGCCCTTCATGACAGCAATGCGCTGCCCCAGAGTCATGGCTTCCACTTGATCGTGCGTGACGAATATCATGGTGATGCCGAGTCTCCGGTGCAGCTGGGCGATCTCGGCGCGCATCTCCAGCCTGAGCCTCGCGTCGAGGTTTGACAGGGGTTCATCGAACAGGAAGACCCTCGGCTCGCGCACCAGTGCTCGCCCGAGGGCGACTCGCTGTCGCTGTCCTCCAGAGAGCTGGCCCGGACGGCGGTCGAGCAGAGGTTCGAGGCCCAGCACTGCGGCTGCGTGTACCACTTTCGCTGCAACCTCTGGCCGGGGGAGCCCACGCATCCTGAGCCCGAAGCCGAGATTCTGACGCACGGTCATATGAGGATAGAGTGCGTAGTTCTGAAACACCATCGCGATGTCGCGGTCCGCCGGCTCCACGTCGTTCACCGCTCGTGTACCGATCCGGATCTCCCCGGCGCTCGGCTCTTCCAGTCCGGCAATGGTGCGCAGCACCGTGGTCTTGCCGCACCCCGATGGTCCCAACAGCACTACCAGTTCTCCGGCAGCGATCTCCAAGTCGAACGCGCGCACCGCCGGTACGTCGTCAAACCACTTCTCGACTCCGCGCAGCGTGACAGCGGCGGCCTTCGGCTGGTCAATCATACGTGATTTCTAGGGGTGTTCCCATCTCAGATGCATGCTCGGTTCCGTCGACGGTGGCCACGATTGTGTGTCCCGTGCGCTCAATATCGATCGATCTGCCGCGTACTACCGCACCCCTGAGTGTGACCTTGTCGAGTGCGAATGGCAGAGGGTCGACGACTATCCCGTCAGACGTTGGTTCCAGCCCTGCCACGCCGCGGATCAACAGGTCGAGCACCCAGCTGTGCTGGTAATCATCGATGCCGCGGTATAGCGATGGATGTCCGGTGATTGGGTTGTAGTGCTCATAGCAGTTGGGCCTATCGACATCGCCGTCGTGGAACATCATGTGCACGAAGCGCGTCAGAATATCAACAGCTACCGCACCTACCTCCCGTCTGCCACGGTGCCATTGTCTGATCAGGCCCTCGACGATATGACTGTTGATCATCGGCCAGGTACGACCATTCCATGGGCAGTTGTGTCGCTTTCCCTTCCACTCGGCATAGGGACTGAAGAGGGGATCGTCCATACTCGATGAGGGCACCGGATAGGGCGCGCCGAACTCTGTCGGATCTAGCAGGTGGTCAAGTAGGTGGCGCAGCGCGCGTTCGTCCAGGAGATCCGTCAGCAAGGGATAGAAACAGACCGCAGCCTTGACGCGCGTAGGCTGCATAGCTGCGGGATTCACATCGCTGAACAGGGCAGCGACTGGATCCCACATGCACTGGGCGATGCTAGAACCGATCAGGTCGGCACCGCTTGACCAGTAATCCGAGTCCGTCTCACGCCCGAGGCGTCGAGCGATCCTCTGGAGTGCCCGCTTGAGTTGATAGGCGTAGACCGTGACGTCGATACCCTTCAGGCTCAGACCGGACCGCCAGCCCATGCGATCAGCGTGAGGGAACACCACCTGATAGCGGGACATGTACTCTTGGCCCGTCTCAAAGTGGTTTGCCACATCGTACATCCCACAGACTTCGCGGTCACGTGTGTCATCGAGCCATCTGGCGTAGCGGCAGAGTCCTTCGTAGGCGCGTTCCAGGAAGCCGAGGTCGTCGTGTACGGCGTCAACAGCCAGTACGGCGTCACCCCAGTTAGCGTGGTAGAAATCAGTTCCTATCTGGTGGTTGGTGTAGATCCGGCCGTGCAAGGAACCGTTTTCTCGCTGGCACGCCAGGAAGTTGAGCAGCGAGCCCCGGGCCAGGTCCGGCGTTAGCGCCCAACGGGTCTCCCACATGTGGCACTGGGCGCTGTAGGTGATCGGAACGTGGAAGTAGCCGATTCCCTCTGCCACAGCTGGGTGGCGGACGTACCCACAGTCCCCCTCCAGCCGGTTCAATCTCAGGCCGTAGATCCGATAGTCGTAGTAGCGACTCAGATATTCGTCGGAGCAACTGAAACGGGGGAACGAATCGAAGAAATCAACCCAGGGGGTGGCGGGATCAGGGGATAGTCGGGCCGTCGAACCGTGGCGAGCCACTGTCTGTTCAGTGCCCCGCCATCCTGCAGTTGCGCGATCAGGAGGGACGAGTTCCAGGGAAAACTCCACGGTCGCGACTGGGTCAAACGGTACGGCTACAGCAAGGTAGACCTGGCCCGACTCAGTGATACCGCCCAACTCGATGCCGTCTCTGAGTCCGCCCGACTCGCCGGTTTGCCAGTGTTCCCAGAACGGCGTGTGCTGCCACAATGGAGTGGGCAGCGGTCCCTCAGAGCGCATGGCGGCGAGCCGGTGTTCACCGCCGCCGATCTCGCCGTGCACCGAGAGCGTGGCCATTACCTGCAGGGGGAATTCGTGCCGGTCGAACAGCATCCGTCGCCAACGCAGTCCCGATTCTTCATCTAGTCGTTCAATCTCGTTCACGGTCTCCCCGGGTTGTGCCGAAAAGGCCACGAGGTACCTGGTCTCGCCGACTTCGTCCGATCGCACGCCAACATCGAGTGTGACCCACCGCGAGACCAGCCTCCCCCCAGGCTGTGCAAACCGTTCCTCACGGAGAATGAGTTGGTTGAGAGAGTGCCACTCGGTTGTGATCCTGTGTGGCTGCCAGGAGCGATTCAGCTCACGCAGTGGCGCCTCAGTGCCATCGCGGTTGACCAGTGCAACGGTGAAGACGGGGGCGAACGGGTGGTTGTAGACGAGTGCCTCATCCCAGAAACCCGGGCGATGCAGCATCAGTGGGAATGGAGGAGCCCAGATGATTCCGTCCCCACAGGACAGGAACCACTTGTCCCGACGCTTCAGTGACTGCAGTCTCTCGACACCCGATGAGGATGCCTGCTCCGCCAACCTACGTCCCTCTACTTGTAGTGACGAGGTCGATGAACGCGTACCCCTCCGCCTCGGAGCGCTCGCCCTGAGCGAAGTCGACTGCTTGGGCAAAGGCAGGGCCGTCGTAGACGAACGTGTAATACTCGCCGTGTTCACCGCACGGATCGAGGTCATCGGTGCATCCCAGTTCGGTCACGAGGTCGGCGTCGAGTTCGCGGCCGAGGAAAGGTGCCGCTGGTCGCCGCAGGTCTACACTGACGACGAGCGCCTGATATCCTCGTTCCACCACCTCCCACGCCAGCTCGATCGGTGGTTCACCCCAGAGCGGTTCTAGGTGCTCGAGGCCGGCTGCCGTAACAAGATCTTCATACCGAGCGCGTACCTGCTCTAGGTGGATGTTGCCGCAAATCACACCTGACACACCGTGGTTCTTGAGCTCCTGCAGTGTCCGTAGAAACGCGGTCTCGAAGTCACCCGGGCTGATGTGATCCAAGATCGGTTCCAGGCCCAGGTGACGAGCCTGCTGCTCAATCAGCGTGTATGGGACGCCGTGCGGTCGAACGCGCTTGGAGGAGCCGTCGTATATGTTAGCGAGGTATTTGACGTCGAGATCGATTCGACGAGCTCGGTCCAAGGCGAGGACGGATTCCTTTCCGCCGCCACTCATGAGAGCGTAGATCATGGTCTAAAGTACGTTCCCGGAAAGGGAGCCGGCTAGACCGCCGTGCGGTTTCCCACGGGAAGGAGGGAATTCGGCAGTGTGCTCGGGGATCCTGCCCTGGTGGGTATCTACCGATAAAGAAGACGGTCCCGGCTGCCGATGAACAAGGTACAAGCCATTCACAGACACTGTGAGGCTGGATCAGATGCAGTTGCCGTACTGCACACGTACGACAGAGGCATGAATGGGAACGAACTTGTTAGGGACAGTTGTACAATGAACCATAGAATCAGTCTCACGATGGTGGCGGCCGTGTTAGTCGGCGCCGCATGGCGGTTCCGGCGGCTCTGGTTCATCAATCAGTTGCCCGAGCGGGCACGGCGCGCAGGTGCAATCTGAAGGGAAAGTGTCGATGGCGACCTGCAGCGCAGACTCCCCCACTGGTCTACCCGCTCTACCATCCAGCTGGCGGTGAGTCGCGGAGTCGTTGCGAGAGGGGCTGTCTACATGCCGGGTTCGCGGTGTTGGTAGAGATAACCGATCAAACCCTGAGCTGCCGTCACCGCGTCGGAGCAGAACTCCAGTTCGACGCGCAGTATCTGTTGGCCAAGAGAGCCTGACTGTGTGCGGTGCGAATAGAGAAGACTGTCTGTTTCCACGGCGAGTCCTGGCCGGCGTCTGACGATGGCATGGATCTCCAGGCGATCGCTCCGACTCAGCGCTTGGATGCTACCGCCCGTGTGCACTATGCAATCCCGTATCAGCATCACGTCGGAAAGCCACTGCCACAGGTTTTGTGGTGGTTCTAGGTTGAGTGATTGTACGAGAAAAGCGAGGGTCCTCGCAAAGAGATCGCCTGCCAGGTCGTCTATCCCGGTTCCGAGTGCGTAGTCTCGCTGAACCGTCCTGCAAAACACCGAGAGTCGCGCCTCGACGATAAGTGCCAAGAGCGTGACAAACGAGTACGTCTGGAGTCTGGGCAACAGATTGCCAAAGTGTACTGGGTGCATACGCCCGTCTCTGGAGTCCATCGCAGCAGAGTTCTCTTCCTGGCGGACACTATCCAGCTGTATCTCGAACGTGGTGAGGTACGAGCGTAGCCCGTCGAGCAGGTTGCGGGTCGTCGCTTTCTCTAGATCGACTGACATCAGGTGCTAGTGCACGCAGTCCGGATAGCTATCCCCCATCCCAGTGTTCAGATCCCAGACAGCGAGGCTTCACCGAGGTCGAGCATCTGGAGGCCCTCAACCGGAGATACCACCGGGGCCCGCTCGAGCTTGGTGAGCTTGTCGACATCGTTAGCCATTCGAACGGAGGCATCGTGAATGGCCTTGATGGATTCTCTTTGATCGTCGTTCAAGTTCTCGTCGTCACTGGCGAGGAGTTGACTCTCGCTCATGATTGCAGTGAGAGCGTTGTTGACCTCGTGCTTGATCGTGAGAGCCAGTTGACCGATGGCCGCCATGCGCTCTCGCTCGAGCATCCTGCCGTAATATCCATGCAGTTGTTCCGATAGCCAGCCAACGCTGATCGATAGAGTCCCGTAGGCGATGTATGTGGGTACCGTTATGCGCCAGTCATCGGGTGTGAAGTTGAGGGCTACAACAGCCTGGACCACCACAAAGAGCAGCGTGCCCATGACCAGAGCTGCAAATGCGCCTTTGATGCCGTAGTGCAGTGAGAGTAGGAATGCCGGGGCTAGCGTGATCAGCCAAACCAGCTCGTCACTGAAGGTGGGGTCGTCGGGGAAAGCCACTTGGACCACGACTGGTAGGAGATAAGCCGCCGCGACGTAGAACCAGTATCGCGGTGCGAAGTCGGGGCGATGGGACATGGGTTCGTATCCGGCGATCTTCAATACGCTGGGGCGCACGGGCATGGTACACCACACAAGGGGTTGGGAGGCAACCACAAACATTACGACCACGACCGGAAAGCGAAACCCTCCGCGCTGTTAGGTGCCATCGTGTACAGAAACGGTACGTGGTCCTGCCGGTGCGCTTCCTACGATTGTCTAGCTCGCAATCCGGAGACAACGCCTGTGCTGGCGCGTGTACGATCGGCAGCCGTGCTTGGGATCAATGCATACTTGGTTGATGTCGAGATAGACATCAGCAATGGGTTACCCTCGTTCACCACTGTGGGTTTGCCACATGGGGCGGTCAAGGAGGGGCGGGAGCGGGTCGGTGCGTCCATCGCTAACTCGGCATTCCTGTTTCCGCTGAAGCGGATAACGGTGAACCTCGCCCCGGCGGACGTTCGCAAGGACGGATCGGCGTTTGATCTGCCGATTGCGCTTGGGATCCTGGCGGCCACTGAGCAGCTGAATCGCGAGCCGCACGGCTCCCCTAAGCCCCGGCTCGGGGACTATGTGGTGGTCGGTGAGCTGGGGTTGGAGGGCGGACTCCGCCCCGTCCGTGGGGCTCTACCCATTGCTCTCGAGGCCAAGTCTGCCGGAATCAAAGGTGTAATCGTGCCGGCTGCGAACCTGGCTGAAGCCGGGGTAGTAAACGGCCTTGAGATCCTCGGTGCCGAATCTCTGGAGCAGGTCGCCGACTTCTTTGCCGGCGGCAGCCCGCTCAGAAGGGAACAGGTCGATACACGGGCACTGTTCGGATCCAGAGTGCATGACGATGTCGACTTTGCCGAAGTGAAGGGTCAGGAACACGCCAAGCGCGCTCTTGAGATTGCTGCTGCCGGAGCGCATAACCTCCTGATGATTGGCTCGCCGGGCTCAGGCAAGACCATGTTGGCGCGGCGCGTTCCGACCATCCTGCCCAGAATGAGCCTCGAAGAGGCACTCGAGACGACGAAGATACACAGCGTAGCCGGTCTCCTGCTTCCGGGGATTTCCCTGGTGACCGCACGCCCGTTCCGGGCTCCTCACCACACCATAAGTGATGCCGGGTTGATAGGGGGCGGTTCGTATCCACGTCCAGGAGAGGTCAGCCTGGCGCATGGTGGCGTGCTCTTCCTCGACGAGTTGCCTGAATTCCGCAGGAACGTGTTGGAGGTGTTGCGCCAACCCATGGAGGACGGATTCGTCACCATATCCCGAGCCGCAACATCACTGTGCTACCCCGCCCGCTTCATGCTTGCGGCCGCAATGAACCCCTGTAGGTGCGGATTCTGGGGCGATCCCGGAAGGAGTTGTGTGTGTGGCCCGCTGGAGGTCGAGCGCTATCTGTCGCGCATCTCCGGGCCCTTGCTCGATCGGATTGACATTCACCTCGAGGTGCCGGCCGTGCCCTACCGGGAGCTGTCAGTGGATCGCTCGGGTGAGCCCAGTGCTGCGATCCGTGAGCGCGTAAATAGAGCGAGAGAAGTGCAGTTGGAGCGGTTTGCTACGCGGGACGGTGTATTCGCCAATGCACATATGGGCCCCAAGGGTCTGGGGGCGTTCTGTCGGGTGAGCGACGCGGCAGATGCGCTGCTGAAGACCGCAATCCAGCGGCTGCACCTGTCGGCGCGGGCCTATCATCGGGTACTCAAGATCGCGCGTACTATTGCGGATCTTGCGGGCAGTTCCGGGCTCGAGTCCGCGCACGTCTCCGAGGCCGTGCAGTATCGGAGTCTCGATCGGCCGCTGCAGTGAGGATCGTCCATCTGTGGTCACGGTTACCAAGTCTTGGAAAGATGACCAGAAATAGTCATCTTATAGTCATGAAGAATCATGTGAGGCGAGGCGTCCGGGTCGCCGAACTCAAGGCGCGGCTGAGCGCCTATCTCCGGAGGGTGCGGGCCGGTGAGACCATCACCGTGCTGGACCGTGACA
>Ga0209536_100006931_pt1 | contig 17240 bp, 13 predicted proteins | sample DeeMarSeWOR28_12_FD_187461 | JGI IMG/M metagenome (GOLD analysis project Ga0209536, IMG submission 187461) | Marine sediment microbial communities from White Oak River estuary, North Carolina - WOR-2-8_12 (SPAdes) (version 2) | ecosystem: Environmental > Aquatic > Marine > Intertidal zone >... | reverse complement strand
GTTCTGATCTCCCCATATTCCATCCCCGCCAAGGCCGTGGAGCCGGTCTACATGGGAGCAAAGTTCTGCAGGACGTGCCATTCCTCGGCCGACAGCGACAGATATCACCGGTGGCTCGAATCCAGGCACGCCAAAACCTTCGAAGTCCTGAGCGGAGCCGACAGGACAGATCCCGGATGCCTTTCGTGCCACACTACAGGGCATGATCAGCCCGTTTCTGAAAAGACCACCCGAAAGGATCTTCGGGGAGTGCAATGCGAGGCCTGCCATGGACCCGGAAGCGAATACAAGTCCATGAAGGTCATGAAGGATCCCAGACTGGCCAGGGAAAGCGGGCTATGGGACGTGACCCGTGCAGTGTGTCTGAGGTGCCACAGGTAAAAAAAGTGCATTGGTGCAGGTAAACAGGTGCATTCGTGCACGCCCTGCATTGTGGCAGTACCTTATCGCACTTTCAGTTTTATTTCTGTTCTGCGTCCAGGCTCGAGTCCGCGTCCTTTGTAACCTGCCCCGGGGGGCTTTTTCGCCCGAGGCCCTCGCCGCGGTCCCTCACGCCCCGGTTATCCGGATCAGCGTTGTGATCGGCAGGGAGCCCTTTTGCATCGAGGCCCGGAGGGATATTATTCCGGTATTCCTCCAGGGCAGAGGAAGGATCAAAACCCTTTATTTCATTCAGATCTACCTTACTGCGGACCCTGACCGAATTACCAGCCTTCAGAAAAACTTCCGGTCCTTCATCAGACCCTTCCCGGGACCGTAGCCCAACCAGTCCTCTGTAGACATTGACGGAAGTCCCGTTTTCCAGATAGCTGACGGTAAAAAGGGTACCCTTGACGCCACCTTGTATGTTCTTCGTCCTGAACTTGAACCCCCTCTCGACACCCCGGGGGTTGATGTCAAAGAGGGTCCTGCCCTCTTCGATGATGACCTCCTGAAGATCCTTTCTCCTGTCCTGAAGATCGACAGACGGGATGACGACGACGGTCGTCTCGTATATCTCCATGACTCCGCCTGCAAAATCGATCCTGGCGAAGCCTCCCTTGTTTGTTCTGAGAGTATCCCCTGATAGAAGAAGCATCCCCTGCCGGGCCTCCTCCCACCTATTGTTATTAAGCCCTTTTACAGCAACCTCACCTTTTATCTCCGTGATGGTGGGGTGGAAGACTTCAGGCGCCTTGTCGGCATCTGACATCGCTCCCGCGCCGCAAGGAAAAAAGAAAAGCAACAGCGCGATCAGGAGCTGAATTCCAAATGGGCTTTTCATGACCTCCCCCTTTGACGACCAGGATTTTCATCGTCCACTTGTGTGTCTCCGTCAAGACTCCGATCCATTTCTCTTCTCACGGCCAGGTCCATGGCTTGAACGGGCAGGCCTGATCCTGCATCCAGCATTGGGCTGATGTTCTTACCATAATCCTCGACGGCTTTCCTGGGGTCGAACCGCATGATCCTCCCGGTTGCTCTCTTCTCTTCGATCCTCACGGAAGATCCCATCACGAGGCTGCTGATCCTTTCGCCATAACCGTCGTGACAGGAGACCTGCGCTTCGCCAGTGTAGATATTTATGGCTGTCCCTTCCCTCAGGTAACTGACGGTGAACAAGGAAGTCCTGGCCTGTCCCCATGCGTTCCCGGTCCTGTACTGGAAGGATCCCTCCCCTCCCTTCAGGTCGATGTCCAGGAGAACTCGCCCCTCCGTCACCACGACCTCCCGGATGTCCTTCCTTCTCTCATGTTTTCCGGTGGTGGGGATGTGGATCTCGGTCCCTTCATACAACTCCATGGAGCCGCTCATGAAGCTTATCCTTGCCCGGCCCTTGGATCCCGTTCTGACCACATCACCGGAAAGCAGGAGAGTCCCCCGCTCCACCGGCTCCCAAGCAGACCTTCCCTGGCCCCTCACCACGACTTGCCCCGCTGCATGGCTCACCGCCGGGTGGGAGTTATAAACTGTGGGCACTCTCGACATGGCATCCAGCCCAGCCGGAAGGCACAGAAAAACAAACAGCATCCCAACCGCAGGCATTCCAGCACTCGTTCTGCCTGATCCTGCGCCCCCTGCATTTTTCTCTGCTATGAACAGTCCCACCATCTAATCATCCTTGTCCTTGTCCTTGTCCTTGTCCTTGTCTTTGTCCTTGTCTTTGTCCTTTTTCTCTTTTTTAACCCTGTCTTTGTATTTTTCACTGACCAGGCCTTTACCATTTAGTTCTGGCAGTTTTTTGGTGCCTAATTCCTCGAGGGCCAGTGAAGGATCAAACTTATGAACGTCCTTGAAATGGGCGCGCTCTTCCACCCGTACCCCGTTTCCGGCCACCAGTTCTGCCTTCGTATCTTCCGATCCTTCCGTATCCGAGACCTGCACGACACCCCGGTAGACGTTGACGGAGGTTCCGCCTTCCAGATAGCTGACCGTAAATACGGTACCTTTTACGCCACCCTGGACGTTCTTCGTTCTGAACTCGAACCCGCGTTCGACCCCGAGGGGATTGATGTCGAAAAGAGCGCTGCCCTCCTCGACAGCCACCTCGCGGATGTCTTTTTTCCTGTCTTGGATGCCTATGGAAGGAATGACCATAACGGTTGTTTCGTACAGATCGATGACACCGCTGGCGAATTCTACCCGCGCAAATCCTCCCTTTTCTGTTCGCACCACATCCCCCGAGAGCAGAAGCATCCCCTCCTGGACGGGCTCCCAGATCATGTATCGCACTCCCTTGACCATGACCGGACCCCTGATCTCCCTTATCTGAGGATGAAAGACCTTTCCAGGCTCCCGGACGTCGGACATGGGATAAACAGCCGCCGGAACGCTCAGGATCATAATGAAAACCAGCACCATGGATCTTTTAAGTTTTCCCATACCGGACTCCCCATGCAACTAATGGATGAAATACTTTTTATCGTTAAATTGAAAAGCAATAAATATGCCAACTCTGACATAATATTACAATTCTGTAACCTTATGTTTTCCCTACGTTTTGCAGGCTTGGGCTACAGCAGGTAATTAATATTGTTAATTCTGCAGAAATTTTTTCCAGGCCGTCTGTGAAAAATGGTCAAGGGGCAAAAGGCGTCCTTGTCCGTTCTACCCCCCTTCCGGGGCTGTGATGTGTTTAACGAAGAGTTCCACAATATCCGGATCGAACTGGGTCCCGGATCCTTCCCTGAGCTGGCGCACCGCGGTTTTTGTATCAACGGGGGACCGGTAGGGCCTGTAACCGACCATGGCCTCGTAAACGTCTAAAATGGAAAAAATTCGGACCAGAAGGGGGATCTCTTCACCCTTCAGTCCGTCGGGGTATCCAGTGCCGTCAAAACGCTCGTGGTGGTGCCGTATGATCATCTTCACATCGCTGGGAAAGGGGAGACCCCTGACGATATCGCTTCCGATGACCGGGTGGTTTCTTATGACTTTATATTCTTCAGGGGTCAGGGAGTCTTCCTTGGCCAGGATACTGTCAGGAATCCCTATCTTGCCAATGTCGTGCAGGAGAGCGCCCACGTGCAGCGATTCGATCTGTTCCCTCCCCAGGCCGCATATCCTGCCCAGTGTTTCCACGTGATCCAGGGAAAGTTCAGAGTGAGCACTGGTGTACTGGTCTTTGGAATCAAGCGCCCTTGAAATGGCCCTGATGGTGTTGACGTACAGATGCTTGACCCTCAGGTCCAGTGCGTGTGACTCAAGAAAATAGGCTGTCTGTGTACCAAAGGAAAGGAGCAGCCTGACATCTTCATCCTCCGCATCAACTGATTTTCGGCTTTCAGCGTAAAGGACGCCGAGCGTCTTGCGTACCGTAGCCATGGGAGCCAGAATGGCAGTCCCCCCGCCTTCAAGCCGCTCGGCCAGACACACTCCCCTCCTCAGAACATCCTCCACGAGTGCAGGGTCGGGGTTCCGATTCGCGTCACCTAGTACTGTGCCGATATTTAAGCGTGCAACGTCTTCGTTTCCCGAGGTGCAGACCTGCAGTGTCTTGAGATCGAGAAGCTGGCCGAGGAGGACCAGGGGCACAAAGTGCGGCTCCTGCCCCTTCTCCTCGGCCAGACGCAGGGCCGAGATGCTCAGAAAAGCCTCCGTTTTCCCTCGCTCCTTCGCAAGGATGATGTCCGTCATCCTTGCCCTCGCCGCGACCTGGACCGGGTACATGGCAAGGCACACCAGGAAAAGAGGAACGACCTGCAGGAACTTGCCGGACGACAGGGCAAGCATGGCCCCCCCCGTAACGGCGAGGATCAGAAAAATCAGGACAAGGGCCCCACCCTTCCAGTTCCTGGACGCCATGGCCCATCCAGCGAGGGCGGAAAGGAGGAGGATACCGAAAACGGCACCCGCTTTCCCCTGGCGCTCATACCATGTTCCGTCGAGCACGGTATCCAGAACGGCAACCTGGATGAACACACCCGGGATGATCCCGAGGGGGGTTAGCCAGAGGTCGTGCAGGTCCGAGGATGTGGCCCCCAGGAGCACCACCTTGTCGCGGAAGGTCCCTTCTCCGAAATCACTCACCAGTACCTTCTGGAAGGGGATCACTGTGAAGGAGGGCCGGGCCAGAACCTTCATGTCGATGAGGGCGCCGCCTGGAACTTCTGGCCTCGGCGCTGGGTCGACCATCGCCGCCCCCAGGGCACCCAGGGGTTTGTAAACCTCATCAATAAAATCGATGGCTGGAGGCATCCGCCTCACTACACCATCCGGATCCACCTCAAAAGTAATGCTCCCCAACGCCATGGCCGAGTCCTTCAGTTCCCCATAGGGCATGGTGACGTTACGAAGCAATATGCCTTCATCCGTGATCCTTTCATCCATTTGAGCCGCCAGAACGACCGTGCCGGCCTGCCGAATATAACCCGAAAGCTCCTCGTCCTGGTCCGGTTCCGGGCTCCTGGATGAAAAATCCATATCCATAAGGACCCCTTTCACGCCATCTTTATAGAGATTTTCAAGAAGCGTGACGTAAAGATCCCGTTGTATGGGCCAGCGGCCTATTTCCTTTATGGAGTTCTGGTCTAGAGCCACAACAGCGACAGGTGGCACGTCCGAGGGCTCCAATCCCTGAAGAGCGCGATACCGAAGGTCTATGGTAAGGAGCTCGACCCTTTCCAGAGACCCGGTAAGGAAAAGGACCGATACAACCAGACAAACGGCCAGGGATATGATGGTCCTGCTCAGGTACTTTCTCACAAGCCCCTCCTGCGAGCCATGATAGCGCCCACCGGGTTCAAGCTCAAGGGGGGAAAAGGGCCGTAATCGGTTACTCGTGATTCGTAATTGGTAAAACCTGAAACCCGCATCAGAACCCTGTTTAGTACCAGCGCCTGGTGTATGATCTAAGGGGTTTGAGATATGAAGTCTGAAGTTTGAAGTTTGAAGTCTGGAGTTTGGGGTTTGGAATCAATCCGGTTTTTAAATAACCTGTGCTTCCTCTTCGCGATCCTTCGCTCTATAAATGCCGCTTTTACAGGAACCGCTCTTCTCCCCCCATTACTGGTTTCCTCTGCGTCCATATCGTTCAGGAGTTCTTCAAGCTCTAATTTCCCCAGCTCACGCTCATTCTTCCTTCTTCGTAACCGTTCTTCTTTCAAGGCAGCCGACCGGAATCCGAACTGCTCCCTCAATAAAGCCGCGTCCACCGTGCTCAGGCTCACCCTGATGACCGTTCCTCCTGACCGGACCTTCACGTAATCGCCCGGAGCCAGGCGTCCTGACCAGAATCGGCCGCTCAGGATCTCATGGGGGTAAAATGCGGCGATCTGCAAACCTGTCGAATCCAGGTCAGCAAAATTCATCCTGGCTTCGATCCCGTCTTTGGACCCCAGACGAACCAAGATGCTCCTGGATCCGTCGTTGGTGAAGTCAATTACGAGATCGTCCTCAGGCCGGATCTGTTGAGCCGCACAGACAGCCGGGAGTGGATGCCCCGAAAAACAAAAAGGGTAAAAAGGATGACGCAACGGCAGTAGAGGCTTAAATTCAAATGGCTGTCAATCCTCCACGAGGGCTTGTTTACGGCCCCTTCCCAATAGCGTTCCGATCATGCCCCGAATGGAAAAGGTCTCGACAATGGAGTAAAGGACAGGCACGACAATCAGGGTCAACAGCGTAGCCACGGCCAGACCGAAGATCACCGCCACGGCCATGGGTCCCCACCACTGGGCAGACTCCCCGCCTATTTGAAGGCTCATGGTCCTGAAATCCAGACTCATCCCCAGGGCCATGGGAGTCAGGCCCAGGATCGTCGTGATAGCTGTGAGCATCACAGGCCTGAACCGCACCGTTCCGGCTGTGATGAGCGCATCTTCAAGCTCCAGACCGTTCCTGCGAAGAAGGTTGATGTAGTCGATAAGGACGATGGCGTTGTTGACCACGACACCTGCCAGGGAGATGACTCCGATCCCCGTCATTATGATCCCGAAGGGCATACCGGTGAGGATGAGACCGATAAACACCCCCATGAGGGACAGGACCACGGATGAGATGACGATAAGAGACTGGGCCAGGGAATTGAACTGGGTCAGGAGGACAAGAAATATGAGAAAAACAGCCGCCAGAAAGGCCTTGCTCAAAAAGGCAGAAGCTTTCTGCTGCTCCTCCTGGTCCCCGGCGTAATCAATGGAATACCCCGCTGGCAGTTCCAGTTTCTTCAGCCTTGCCTGAACCTCCTGCAGAACCTCGATGGAACTGCTTCCGGCGGCCGTGTTGCCGGAGATTCTTATGAGGCGTTTCTGATCCAGGTGACGGATGGACCCGTATCCGCTCCTCATCTCCACAGTGGCGACGGACGAAAGGGGCACCGGGTTGCCCTGAGCCGTTGGTATGAGCAGGCTTTCGATCTGAACCATCGTCTGACGGCTCTTCTCGGGAAGCCTGGCGATGATGTTGTATTCATCCTCCCCTTCCCTGTAATCCCCTATTTTCCATCCGTTCACCGCCGCTTTAATGGTGTTGGAGATCTCGATGGTGGATAGCCCCAGGAGGGTGGCCTTTTCACGGTCCACGTGAAAGGCGATCTCCGGCTTGGCCCTGGAGAGATCGTCCTTGACGTCCACGAGTCCTGGAACGTCTGCTATGAGAATCTTCGCTTCCTCTACGATCTGGGCAAGGACCTCTACGTCCTGGCCGATGAATTCGATCTCCACCGGAGCGCCTACCGGAGGACCCATCCTCTCCTTTTCCACCTTGATATCGGCCCCGGTGATGTCCCGGAGCAGGTCGCGGATGCGGTCCACGACGACGGTGGAGCTTTCCCGCCTTTCATCACGCTCAACGAACTCCACCGACACGGTACCTTTCCTGGCATCGGCGCCCTCACCCCAGTCCGAACCCACGCCCGCCTCACCGGTGACGTATTTCAGATCCTGCTCGCAACAGATGATCTCCTCAACCTCACGGGTCAGGCCGTCGGTCGTTTCCAGATTGGTGCCCTGAGGAGCTTCGATCTGGACGTAGGCCCGGTTGGGATCCGTTTCAGGGAAAAGCTCCACTTTAGGATCAGTCAGGATATAGATCCCGATGGTTCCCACAAGCATGCCAACGGCAAGGAAAACCACTGCAAAGCGAGTGAACCAGCTTTTCAGGGCCAGCTGCAGGATCGAACGGTAGAAAAGAATAACAGTGTTGTCCTCAACATCCCCCTTTCGAGATCTCGGTACAGCCCTCAGGGTGGCGGCCGCAACCACAGGACTGATCACCAGGGCTACAAAAAGAGAGGCTGAAAGAACGATGATGAGGGTCCTGGGAAGGAAGCTCATGAACTCGCCCATGATATCGGGCCAGAAAAGCATGGGACCGAAAGCGCAAAGGGTGGTGATGGTCGAGGCGATGACCGGCCACCCCACTTCGGTGGCGGCGGCCCTGGCCGCCTCCACGCGGCCCTTCCCCTCCTCGATATGACGGTAGATGTTCTCCACGATGACGATGGCGTTATCCACCAGCATACCGAGGGCCAGGATGAGGGAGAAAAGCACCACCATGTTAAGGGTGATCCCGAGGACCTGCAGGATCGAGAAGGATATCAGGAAGGAAAAGGGGATAGCGAGGGCCACGATCATGGCGCTCCTCAGGCCCAGGAACAGGAAAAGCACGGTCAGGACCAGGATCAGGGCGGTGAGGATGTTATTTTCCAGTTCTGAGACCATCCTCCGGATGTCCTTGGATTCGTTCAGGGTGACAGTGTACTCGATGCCGTGGGGCAGATGGGGTTTGATAGCTTCTAAAAGAGCGAAAACCCCATCGGACACCTGGATGATGTTCTCCCCCGTCCGTTTCTTTATGGAGAGGGTGACGCTGGAGCTCCGGTTGAGCCTCGAGTGATTATTGGGATCCTCGAAGGTGTCGCGGATCGTGGCCACATCCTTGAGATAGATGGGGCGCCCTTCCCGGGCCACGAGGACAAGGTTGTCGATATCGGAGGGATCCGTGAACTCACCCGGCACCCGCAGCATGTATTTGCCCCGTCCCAGATCGATGCTGCCGCCGGGAACGTTGACATTTTCACGCTGGACGAGGGAGAGGATCTCCGTGAAGCTGAGTTTGTACGCGGCCATGCGATCGGGGTCAAACTCCACCCGGATCTCCCGGTCACGCACTCCCGTAACGTCGACCCCGAGCACTCCGGATATCTCCTCGAACCTGTCCTTGAGATCCTCTGCTATCTGTTTCAGGACCCGTTCCCCGAGATCCCCGGCTATGGCTACTTTCAGGATGGGAAACTCCGAGAGGTTGATCTCGATGATAGCGGGATCGTTCTCGAGGTCATCAGGCAGCTCTCCCTTGGCCTGGTCCACCTTGTCTCGAACCTTCTGCATGGCATCGTCGATGACCACATCCGGCATGTACTCGACTGTAACCATGGAAGCGCCTTCGGCGCTAACCGACCGGATCTCCTTGACATCCTTGAGCGACTTGAGCTTTCGCTCCAGGGGAATTGTTATGAGGTTTTCCACATCCTCCGACGCTGCGCCCTCGTAGGTCGTCTGGACGAGGATTATGGGAATGGTAATGTCAGGGTTCGATTCTCTGGGCAGGGTCACATAAGAGTAAAGCCCCACGACGAAGATCACGATCATGAGAAAGTAGACCGTGCTGCGTCTGGCTATGGCTGCGTCTGTCAGAAGCATGTTCTCGATCCTTCCCCTAGTCTTCGATGATCGCTACGGATCCGCCGTCTATCAGAAGCTGCTGCCCCTTGACCACAAGATGCTCACCGGCCTGGATACCGCCGAAAACAACAACGTTCCCGCTTACGATGGGACCGAGGCGCACCTGCCGCCTGACGGCTGTGCCGTCCTCCTCAACGAAGACAAACTTTTCGCCTTCCCTGTCGATGACGGCATAAAGGGGTACGAGGAGGGCGTCCTTGATGACCCGGCGCACGAACCTCACTCTTACGATCATGCCGGGTCTTAAAAAACCGTCCCTGTTATCGATCTCGATCTTGGTGCTGTAAGTGCGTGTGGCTTCGCTGGCAAGATAACTGACATTTATGATCCTTCCTCTTCTCCCTATCCCCCCGCCGTTGACATCTGCCGGCAGAACGGTCACCCTCTGGCCTGTCTTTGTATAAGCCACATCTTTTTCCGGCACATCCACCAGGACCTTGAGCTTGTCGATCTTGACGATGACCGCGGCGGATGTGCCTATGTTCCCATATTCACCTCTGTCCACAAACAGCTTGTCCAGGATGCCGTCGATGGGACTGACGAGGGTGCTCTTTTCCAGGGCGATCCTGGTCTCGGTCAGGTTGGTGCTGGCTGATTGGAAAGCCTGATAGACCTCATCCCTTTCCCTTTCGCTGATGAGCTGTTCCCCGAGAAGGGTATCGGCTCTTTCCAGCTGCTTCTTTCTGATATCGTAGTCTGTTCCGTTCTTCGCATGCTGAGCCAGGATCGCCTCTTTATCGATGCGCAGGATCTCGTCACCAGCCTTGAGACGATCACCTTCCCTGGGGCCGATCCAGACGATGGCGCCCGGTTGCTCCAGCGACAGTGTGATCTCCTCCCAGGCTTCCAAGGTCCCCGGCAGTGTGAAAGTCTCTTCAACGTCCTCCGGTTCAAGGACCCTGATCGCTACGTTGACAGCCTTGCTGTCCGTATCGGGCTCCATTTCGACAACAGCCTCCACCTCAACAGCTTCCGCCTCGGCAGGCCGGCTCTTCGTCTCATCCTTCCGCATGAAAACACCCGCACCCACGACAATCACGACAAAAAGGACAAGAAGGCCTGCGACTACCGATTTCCTCCCACCGTTTTTCATTGAACTGACCTCTCCGTTCGTTCCCCCTGACCGAAGGCATCCAGATCGAGGGATCCTATGGAATAGAGGAGGGCCGCCTGGGCCGTCCTGGTATTGTATTTGTGGTTAACCTCCAGGTTCTCCGCCACAGCAAGATCTTCCTCAGCATCGAGGACCTCAAGACTGCTCGCGGCACCCAGGTTAAAGCGGGCCTTTGCCAGCCTGTGGTTCTCCATGGCTGTGATCAGGTTATCCCTTACAAGTTGTTTCTGGGTTTTACGCGTCTGGACAGTGAGCCATGCCCCCTCCACTTCGAAAGTGGCGTCGTCTAGCAGCCTACCGTAAGCTTCTTCTGCTTGTCTGGCCCTGGAAAGGGATTCCTCTGTCTGCAGCCTGACAAGACCTCCCTGGAAAAAGGGCCACGTCAGGTTGATGCCGATCTGAGTCTCGGGCGCGAAAATGCTGTCATCGGAGTACTGTGTGTAGGAACCTGTAATGTCCACGTCGGGATGGCCGTTCCTGCGCGTGAGTTCAGCCTCTTCCCTGGCGATCCTTACGAGTTCACGGCTCTGGGCAAGGTCGGGACGATCTTTAATGGCCTGATCGACCAGGGCTTCCAAGGGCAGGTCCTCAAAGGTGGCTGTGACCTCCGGGACTTCCACGCGCAGATCCAGATCGGTACCGATGACGTTAGAAAGTCTTTTCCTAGCCAGGGCAACCGTTTTTTTGGCCTCGACACTTTCGAGCTGGACCGAAGACAGCGCCACCTGAGCGGCCAGAACGCTGTTGCGCGGCATATCGCCCAGATCCACGCGGGACTGTGCCTGCCTGAGCTGTTCACGTACCCTTTCCACCCTTTTTTCACTGACCTTCAAAAGATCCTCAGCCGTGAGGAGTTCATTTGCCCTGGTGATGAGTTCCAGGAGAACGCTTTGACGGGCAAATTCGAGCCCGCGTTCAGCCGCGTTCAGAGTGTACTCGGCGCCCCTCCTGGCCACCCAGACCCTGCCTCCGTCATACACGGTCTGTTTGAGGTTCACCCCCCAGCTGCTGCCATCGTTTTCGGTGCCGTCCGTGAAATCAAGCCTGGAATAGCCTGCTTCAGCCGTAAGCCTTGGAAAAAGAACTGTAATGGCTTGCTTCTTCAGGAGGTTGCCCTGCTCCACCCCTTCAGCGGCGCTGCGGATTTCGTGGTTGGACTCGAGGGCCATCTGATAGGCATCAAACAGCGAAAGGTCCACAGGCTCGGCGGCAAAGCATCGTACCGGGACGAAGCCGAGCAGGAACACTGCCAGGGAAACCATTAGAGCAGCAGCGGTGAAACCGGAATTAAGCTGCCGGATCCGGTCTCGCTTCTTCACAGCCATACCTTTAACCTCCACACTTATCTTCATCAAGCACTGCGGATGGAGCCTGGGCGGCAAGGCTCCGCCTGCAGAACTCCAGAAATTCGGCGTTCATCTCTGGCACCTCGAGGAGCCCTTCCGTCTCCACATGAAACTTCCCGATCAGAAGAAAATGGACAAGAAGAGCGGTCAGCTGGGCGGGGACGGGACGTATGCTGCCGTCTTTTATCCCCTTTTCGATACATTGTGTCTTGACATCGATGATCTGGTTAACCAGGCCGCAGAAGTGTTCATTGATTTGTCCAGGAGACCTGGAAAGATCCCTCGTCTCCCTGAAAACCACGGTGATGGAGTCGTGATGGTCGCTGCTGAATTTTTCATTGAACTTCAGTACCCTTTCCAGCGCTTCCCAACCGGAACCCGGACCACTGGCCGCCTCCCGGATCCCTGCGATATAGGACTGGACAAGGTCATCGCATATGGAGATGAGCAGGTTCTCCTTGCTCTTGAAGTGGTGAAAGATAGTGCCCTGCGCCACGTTGGCCTGCTCCGCTATTTCCGACACAGCGGCGCCTTTGTAACCCTGTCGCGCGAAAAGCATGGTCGCTGCGGCCAGTATGGCCTCTCTTTTGGTCATTGAACACTCCGTACAAAGGTTATGCAACACACTGACTGACCACTCAGTCAGTGTGTTACTATACCCAGCTTGAATTTTATGTCAAGAGTGAACCCGATTGCTGATGGAGAGTTCATCATTGAGAGAAGCTGCTGCTGCTCCTGACCTTCCCATCCTCAATCGACATTCCTCAACCTTCAATCGATCATTCCTCCCCCTATGCCTTTTTTGCCTCGTTTGCTAGATTAAAGGAACGCTGCAGCTACTATCTTTTGCACAGGGAGGGGAAAATGACCAACTCCAACCTCATTCTCGACAACCTGACAGCCGACAGCGGCTTTTTTCTTAACTTCGAGCATGAGATCGCCACGTTCCGTTCGAAATACCAGGAGGTGAAGCTGGTTCAGTCAGATACCTTCGGGCGCGTCCTTCTTCTGGATAACAAGATCCAGTCAACCCAGGTGGACGAATTCATCTATCACGAAGCCCTTGTGCACCCTGCCATGCTCACTCACCCGGAGGCGCGTTCCGTCTTCATCGCGGGGGGCGGGGAAGGCGCTACCTTGAGAGAAGTCCTCCGCCACAGAACGGTTGAGGAGGTGGTCATGGTGGACCTGGACGCGGAAGTGGTACAGATCTGCCGCGAACATCTGCCTGCCTGGCACCAGGGAGCCTTCGACGACCCTCGCACCAGGCTGGTTCATGAAGATGCCAGAGCCGTCCTTGAGAGGGAAAACAGGACCTACGATGTTGTCATCCTCGACCTCTCCGAACCGGTTGATGACGGGCCGTCCTACATGCTTTTTACACGGGAGTTTTACAAACTCTGCAGCCAGAGGCTGAATCCGGGCGGCCTGGTCGTTACGCAATCAGGGTGCCCCTCATTCGTTTACGCCAAACCGTTCCACTCCGTAACCATAACCATGGAGAGCGTCTTTAAGAAAGTGGCTCCCTATCTTGTTTTCATCCCCTCCTTTGCCTCCAACTGGGGTTTCACGGTCGCTTCGCACCGCCATCTGCCACTTGAGATCCCTATGGATGAGATGGCTCTTCGTATGGAAGACCTTGATGGAAGTCTGAAATTTCTGGACCCTGATTACCTTGCAGCCATGTTCCGTCTCCCCAAGCATTTGAAGTCGATCAAAACAGAGGTCGGACGCGTGATCAGGGACGGTGAACCGCTGATAGTGATCTAGGCTGGCTCCTGGATCATGCGAGACGCGGTGTCGCGGAGAGGGGGAGACGCGGAGAAAAAACCCCGTGTCTCCGTGTCAGGAGGTTCAGCCTCATCTACCTTTCATGCGTACGGCATTATTGCATCCCCTGCGCTTTAAAATGTGAAACAGCATTAAACCTTCCCCCCCTTCCTGTGTCTGAACTTTATAACTCCGGAAAACAAACTACTCGGGTAAGGGGGTAGAAAATGGGCAGAAACATGTTTTTAAACCGTAAGGCATGGTCCTGTTCATTGCTGCTGTCTGGTTCGATCATCCTGGTCCCGTTCCTCTTTGGATGCGGGACGGGCAGCGGTGTGAGCGTTTCAGGAGGCACAGCGGCCGACCAGGCGGCGATCCTGGAGGCCCTGGATGCTGGTCCCTTCTTTGTTGATTCCGCCACTCAAACGAACGTGGATGAAGAGGCGTTCGCCGCGTCTCCGGCACAGGTCTATGACGGGCAGGTTCCCCTTGAGGCCCTCTCAACAGAACCCTGGATCGCTGAACTGCCCCGTTTCTGGTGGAGGGGCAACCTGGAACGACTGGGAAGAGACATCGAGATCCACATCGTGAACGGCGTCGCAGATGTCAAGATCAGCCATGAGATAAGGGGGACCTTATTCATAGCCGATGAAATAGACGATGTCCTGGTGCTGTGGGGCAAACCCTTCGAGGACATCGTGACCCGCTATGCACAGTTCATCAAAAAGCCCGGGGGATGGGCACTGACGGCTATTTCCCCGGTGGAGTTCGCCCAGTCAAAAAGTGATCAGCAATCAGTATTTATCGACGTCCTGCGTGCCTATGCAGGCAGTGAGCTCCTTTGGGAGGCTACAGATCCTTCGACGCTGCACACCGTGACGGCAGGCCTGCCCGTATTTTCCAGCGGGGAAAAGGTCAGGATAGAGGCAGCTGTATTTAACACCGCCGGATCAGGCTGGGAGCCGGCCCAGTTCGTATTTCTCCACAGGCCGGGACCTGGTATCACGGGACGCAGGACCCGTGACATCATGTTCGATGACGGCACCAACGGTGATCGGATACCGGGGGATGGAATCTACACGAGGCTCTATACCATAGGGCCCTGCCGTGGGCGCCATTTTGCCGCAGTTGACGTCATCGATGCGGCCACCTTCACGGAGCTTCAAACTCCCTACGACAGTGGAGCCTGGGGAATGCCTTACATCGTTGAATGATATCCGACGATGTGAGGAGTCCAAGGTGCAAAGTCCAAGGCCCAAGGGAAAGGGTATTGCGGATTGAGTGTTGAAGACCGAGGATCAGCAGGTGGTTGAGCGCTGTGCGTTGAGTGCTTCCATTTCCAGCTCCCAGCTCTCAACCAGGCATCCTCGTTGAAAACTGAACGTTGAAGGTTAAACTCGCGCGCCTCGGACACGCAAAACCCAGAACCTGAAACTTGAAACTACAAAAACGTGTATCTTTCCTCCTCATAATCCTGGCTCGGGTCTTTTATCCCCGTGCGCCTGACAGGTTTGGGCTGGGGTATCTTATTAAAGCTCTTCTGGACAGGTATGTACTCTTTTATGAAGTGTCTGGCGTGATAGATCGTAACAAGCTTTTCCACTATGAGGATCGCTGCCACAAACAGCCCCAGATAAAGCAGAGACATGTCCTTTTCGGGCGACGTGAAATAGTCGAGGAAAAAGACAAAGGTGAGGAAAATAAGCACGAGTTCCGTGACGGCGTCACCCACACCCATCCACGGGTGCCGTGTGTAGAAGTAGCCCCCTCCAGGAAGGAACACGGAATACATCCTTGCCGCTCCCGGTTCCTTGAATTCCAGACGGCACCGTGGACAGGTGAAACGATCCTTTGCCAGGGGCGCGACGCACCTGGGGCACAGATGCTGCCTGCCACCGTACTGGGATGAGGTGGATGAGGTCGTCACCAACCCCTTTAAAAGCTGCACCAGGCGCTTCCCGTTCTTTAGCTGGGAAAAGACCTCCTTCGTCCCGTTCTTGTACCGGAAAGTCAGACGGCGCTTGCCCTTGAAACTTTCGATATCATAAAACCGGATCTGAGCGACCGAATCACGCGGCTTGAACCTGTAGTTCGAGGGAAAATGCAGGACTCTTCTGTCGGTCAGGACGACCAGGCACCTTTTGATATAATAGATCCAGGCGCCCGTCGTAAGCTGTTCCAGCGCGGTGAAAGGGGATGCTCCCCGGGATGCCAGCAGTATTTCCTCCCCTTCCTCGAGAATGTGCTGCAGGACATCCACGTGATCCCTCAGATACTTGAGCTGCTGCTTCTTAATCTTTTCCTGGAACTTGCCCCTGGCACTGGAAAAGGCGGTCTCCCCCTTGATGGGAAGGTGTCGGAAAACATCCTCGAGATTTTGGATTTTCACAGGAACTCCTTCAGTTAAATTTCAAATTTCAGTTTTCGAATTTCAAAACAGATCGCTCGTTCGTATACCATTTGGGAGTTTGAATTTTGAAATTTCAAATTATGTTTTCCTACCATCCCTTCGTCCCTTCGTCCAGCAGAACTCTTCTCCCTCCCCCTTGCTCCCAGACAGCAACAAGGGTTGCACCGAAAACCACGAAATCCTGGTGCAGCGGGGCCTTGACCGTCCCGCCGAATGTGTGGTTGTCGCCGAAGGCTATATGGACCGTACCGAGGATCTTCTCAGATTCAAGAACGTTGTCAGGACGGGTTGCCGCCGGATTGGTACCGATCCCCAGTTCAGCGATGTTAGTATTTTCAGGGTGGGCTGAAAGCAGACCCTCCAGCCAGGCGACCTCATCCGGCTCTCCGCCACGGACCGAAACAACCCTGCCGCCACGGATCATCACTTCAAGGGGAACTTTAAATCTGTTCTCCGGTCCCCATTCAAGAATAAGGACGCCTTCGGCAGTGCCCTCCTCAGGTGCCAGGAAGACTTCACCTGCCGGAAGGTTACCGAACTTTCCAAGCTGGTTGAGTATCCCGTCATCAGACATGACAGGCCTGCCTGACACACCCAGAACCAGACGGGTCCCGTTGGCCGAACTCACTTCGCAGCGGTCGGCGGCCGTCAAGGCCCGGGAGAGAACATTGGTTGAAACAGCCAGGTCCTGCCAGTCCACATCCATGGCTCCGAAAAACATCTCCCGCTCAAAAAGAGGCATGCTGGCATATCTCACACCGCCCTTTTCAGTAAGGAGCTTTCTGAAGGAGGTGTGGCTCGTGGAGTACTGTGTCAGCGCCACAACGACATCCGCCAGGACCTCCCCCTTTTCTTCCAGTATTTTCGATGCCTGCTCCATGGTACGGGCGTCGCCCCCCTTGGCCAGCAGGGCCGAAAGCGTACCGTCAGACTCCAGTGTATCAACGGCATCGTCCCCCCAGAGCTCCTCCCAGACCTCTTTGGGAGGCTCCTGCCCGTGCCCGCCGACGGGATCAAAGATTATGGTCCTGGAGAAGGAGTGAAGCTTCTCCGCCATCTCCCCCACTTCACGTGCCAATTCACCCCCGTCCCCCGCCGAGTCGCCAAGGATGAGAAGACGCTCGTCGGGCTTCAGCCCCATGTTGATATGCAGCAGGGACTGGACGGCTTTTTCGATGGACGGTTGTTTATCTGCCATAGTTTGCCTCACAATTCAAAATTCAATATTCAACATGTAAAATACTGCAGCTTCACCAGCCGCTGCTCCTGATTCTCCCGGATTTCCCCTGAATCTCATCACCATCGCTACGTCCCTTGCATTCCACTTAAAAGGACCCGCGCTTCCTTTTGAATCTTGAATTTTGAATCTTGAATCACGGTATCGGGAGACTGTCAGCCTTCCGTGGACAGTTTCCTGATCCCGAGTTGCTTCATCTTCC
>Ga0209536_100006930_pt1 | contig 17243 bp, 17 predicted proteins | sample DeeMarSeWOR28_12_FD_187461 | JGI IMG/M metagenome (GOLD analysis project Ga0209536, IMG submission 187461) | Marine sediment microbial communities from White Oak River estuary, North Carolina - WOR-2-8_12 (SPAdes) (version 2) | ecosystem: Environmental > Aquatic > Marine > Intertidal zone >... | reverse complement strand
TGGAGTTTGAGAATTAGAAAATTGGTCGCAGAATTTGTCGCAAGTTCAAAGTTGATATCGCTATTGGTAATCGTCGGTGTTCTTATGTTCTCCTGTACGACTATGCAATACACATCCAAGACTAAGGATGTGACTATATCAAAGGGGCGTCCTGCTGAGGATGCAAACCGATACATTGCTATTCCGCCAAGCGATAGTGAGTTCATCAGCATGTCGAAGGAAATTCAAGAGGCACTTAAAAAATACCCGAAGGATTTCTTGATGAATTCTATTCACTATGTTGTACTGTACAGAAGCATGACCTCCGTGAGTTATTTCGACGATGATAAACTAGAATTCGCTGGTACGATAGGTGAAAAGTATATATATATAACGCTTCGAGACGGTTTGTGGTATGTTGAGAATATATTCCACCATGAATTTAACCATATACTGGCGGATGCCCATTATAAATTATTCGATAGAGAAAAATGGGAGAACCTGAATCCTTCAGATTTCAGATATCAAGGAAGATATTACTCCATAGCATACATAGCGGAGCGTGGTTCATCACAGCCTTGGTTTGACACAACTTTCCTGCATGAAGGTTTCTTATCGGAGTATTCAAAGACTCACTTAAAGGAGGATTTCGCCAGGTATGCCGAAGCACTCTTTATGTCTAAGAAGGAATTTTGGGACGCTTATGAGAAGTATGAGAAAGTTCGAGGCAAAGCTGATTTGGTTATTGAATTTTACAATAGATTGCATCCGATTTTCACTGAAGAGTATTTCCGAAATTTGGACGAGGGGACAGGCATAAACTTGTAAACTTCTGAGGAAATCTAACAGAAACAACCTGTCGGAGATCCTGATAGGAGTTATGTTTTGTTGTTGTGACTATTCCAAAAGTAAGACTTAATGTACCGATATGGTGATGATATCTAGGTCAGCAGTCTTTTGAACCACTGACCCCATGTGCTGGATTTATACCGATTTGAAGCAAAGGAGTCTTAGACTTCAATTCCCATATATATGAATGATGATAATGGACATATCTCGTAACTTCTTGACCGTTTCTGAATAATGTTGCTCTCGCAAGTCAGAATATTCTTTACTAAGCGGTATCTCTTCGCCTTCCGAATACAAATTGCATAATTGCCTAAGTTGTTCTTCATCGATACCTTCGTTGTAATTCAGACAATAATCTACATCCCATGTGTGAGGGTCATTCACCATCAGTTGAGAATACGGTTTTGTTTGAAGAAGGTCAATCTCCTGCTGTGACAAATCATCAACTAATTGTGCCGTAAAATGTATTAGATATTCATCATCTTCTTCAAAATTACCATATTCGCAACGAGAAACTGACAATTTTTGTATTTTGGATATCTTATTAACATCAATCACTATTTTGTCTTCATTGGCAACGGCGGAAAACTTAAATCCCCAATACTCGGTTCCATATTTAGGATAGTCGATGGTCTGAATTTTCTTATATACAGTAATGCTATCTGAAATGGCTCGGTGCTTCATACGTTGCAATATTTCGTCCTCATTCAAGAATTCAACAGCATCGTACCCGCACAGTTGGATGTAACCTGTCAACGAATCATCATCGTCAAATACAATATTGATTTTATATCTTGCACAAGAACCTATATCACATAAAGATAATAATGGTGTAGCCAACACGATGAAGATTACAAACAGTACGAATTTGGTTTTTATACTATACTTCATATTCTCTATCCTTTGACTTGGCTTAATATAAAGCGGATAAAATCATAAGTCAAGTCATTTCTGAAAGTCAAAACCTGGACAGATATATCATGAGAAAGTTGAAAAAGTGGGGTCAGCAGTTTTTTGTACCACTGACCCCATGTGTCGGATTTGTGCGGTGTCCAAACTAAAAAGGACATCACTCATCGGAATTCCCACCAATGGACGGAAATGGGTTGAAAGATTGTTGGCGTAAATCTTTCAGGATTTAGAGACTTCCAAAGATAACTCAGGTCTACGTTTGCACAATAAATGGGCGGTATGTGATTTGAACACATGACCTTCGGTATGTGAGACCGACGCTCTAACCAACTGAGCTAACCGCCCGTGTAAAGATCGTCCGGCGTTTGGCGGTTTCGAAAAGCGATTCGTTGATCGAATATCGTTTTCGCTAACGACACCGTGTATCGAAACCGTATCGAGTTTCGAAACCGGTAAACGAGAAACTAGGTTTTGACAACCCTCCGCCCTTCAATCCTGTATTTGCCCGAAAGTACGATGTTGATGGCTTCGGTGTAAATGCGGTGTTCTTCCTTCAGGATCCGCGCGGCCAGTGTATCTGGTGTGTCATCATCGAGTACTGGTACCGCGGCCTGGGTGACTATTGCGCCGGCATCAACATCTTCGGTAACAAAATGAACCGTACATCCAGAGATTTTAACCCCGTATTCGATGGCCTTTTTCTGCACTTCGAGTCCGGGAAAAGATGGCAGCAAAGCGGGGTGTATATTCAAAATTCTGCCTTTGAACGCCTCAAGCAACGGTTTCTTGATTATGCGCATGAATCCGGCAAGACATACAAGGTCGACATTATGCTCCTTCAGCGTCTTAACATAGTTTTCTTCAAATTCAGGCAGCAGCCACGTTTTTTTCGGTCCGGGATCGAGCCATATGGCTTTGAAACCGTGGTCGCGGGCGATCTGCAGCGCGCGTGCGTCTTTGTTGTCACTGATCACACAGGCAAGGTTTGCATGAAGTATGCCATTTTCAATATTCCTAATTATTGCCTCTAAATTTGAGCCCCTTCCTGACGCTAACACTGCAATATTTTTCATAGGTTATTCTATCCGCCGCAATCTTGAAGTCAAGACAATTGGCATGACAGTTAGATTTTGCATCTGCCCTGGAGCACATATCCGCAGGCATTTCGGCATTTAGCTAATTGACGTAATAGCCAAACTGGTTATTCTAGATTTATGAGAAAAAAGATGCCGGAAACTGAATATCGTGCCTCACGCGTGTGCCGGATTCTGGGAAACCCAACGGCATATAAGATCATCAAATTGCTCTTCGATCGCGAGAAGACCCCTTCTGAACTGGCCAGCGAAATTGAAGTTTCAGTGGCTACGGCCTCCGATGTTCTGCGCAATTTACGTAATATTGATATTGTGCGATATGAGGTGAGGATGAACGAACGCGTGTACTGGATAAAAAGGCCTGAGGTGATAGACATACTCGTACAACTCGAGAAATTCGTAGAGACGATCCGCGTTCAGCAGTGGTGAAGTCGCATTTCGGCATTTAGCTAATTGACGTAATGCCGAGATGTTGGTTGACCCAGGATCCGTTGCAGCGGCCAACAATCATTCTTGAAAGCCAGTGACATATCACCGGTATTCTCTATCTTTGACTTGACATGTACTGAAACTAAACTAGAATGTGATGTGAATGTCAAGGAGATCGGTGTTGTAATTCCCGCATACTGTGCTGGGAAGACCGTCGGTGGAGTGATCGGGGACCTTCTGAACCGTGGATTCAGAAAAGAGAACACCATTGTGATCAATGACGGATCAATGGATGACACAGAACAGGTGGTTAAGAGTAAAGGCGTCTCTTTTATCAGTCACAAAAAGAACATGGGCAAAGGCGCCGCGTTAAAGAGCGGTTTCAGCCTCGCCAGGGAAAGGAATATTAAGAAGGTATTAACCATCGATGCCGATGCCCAACATCAGGTCTCAGAGGTTGACGCTTTTTTGGAGTTGAATGGCCAATATGACATATTGATCGGGGAGCGGACAGGTATCATGTCCAGCATGCCACTGCGCAGGAGGTTGACCAACCACGCTGTTAACCTTGTTGTGTCGATATTGTCGGGCCTGCGCACTACTGATGTGCAGTGTGGATTCAGACTCATTGATCTCCGGATTTTTGACAAAGTTGGTTTGAAGACAAATAATTACCAGACAGAATCAGAAATGGTGATTAAAGCAGCAATGTGCGGGTACAAGGTGGGGTTTGTACCAGTCAGTACAATTTACAGAAATGAAAAGAGTCACATCAATCCCTTGATTGATACGTTGCGTTTCATAAACATGGCAGTGAGGTTCTTATGGCGTTAATCTTATTGACCAATGATGATGGCTATGATGCTACTGGTCTTCAGTCATTGTACAAAGAGTTGAAAAAGAGTCATGATATTTTTGTTGTCGCTCCGAACGCACAGCAGAGTGGAGCCAGCCATTCATTGACTCTTAGAAAACCGATCCGTGTTGAAAAATTGCACGACAAGTTCTACATCGTGGGCGGCACACCCACTGATTGTGTGCTGCTTGCTTATCATGATCTGATTGATGCTGAGATCGACATGGTAGTATCCGGGATCAACCATGGTCCTAACATGGGCAGTGATGTCTTCTATTCAGGGACCGTTGCCGCGGCATTACAGGGTGCCAGCATGGGGATAAAATCGATTGCGGTGTCGTTTTCGGCGGATGCTTCTTGCGATTTTAAGAACGCAGTAAAGTACACACACGATTTGATCGGTCGAATCCTATCGTCGCAGCGAAATGACTTGATCCTTAACGTGAACATTCCCGACGGTAAGATAAAAGGTGAGAGGATCACGCGAATGGGAAAGCGCATATACAAGGACAAGGTCATCAGGGATAGCGAAAGAAAGAACGTAATTTATTCAGTGATCGACGGTGTTCTGTCATACAGGGCAGACGCCGATACCGATTTCAGAGCAATTGACAAACATTATGTTTCAATAACTCCATTGAAGCTCGATCTCACCGACTATGAGGTCATGAAAAGCCTTGAGGAATACATTAAGACGGTACCTGAGTAGATCAACATAAATCTGGACTGGGCATCAAGGATTTGGGTCAAATCTGCATTGACTTTTTACCAATTTCGGCTATTCTAATAGGGCAATGATTGAAGTAAAGGATTGGCGGCATGAACGGGAGAGGATGGTCAATGACCAGATCATTGCCCGTGGTGTCGAAGATAGACGGGTGCTCGGCGCAATGGTGCGAGTTCCCAGGCATCTTTTCGTTGACAAGATCTACGAGCATCAGGCGTATAACGATTACCCGCTTTCGGTCGGACACGGACAGACGATTTCGCAGCCTTATATGGTTGCAGTCATGACCGAATTGCTGGAGTTGAGACCCGATGACACCGTGCTGGAGATCGGGACGGGCTCTGGCTATCAAGCGGCGATCCTTGCATTGCTCTGCAAAATGGTTTACACTGTCGAGCGAGTTTCCGCGTTGAAGGATATGGCACGCGAGCGTCTTGAAAAACTGGGTTTCAATAATATCGCCTTTCTGATCGGCGATGGTAGTCTTGGCTGGCCAGATTTTGCTCCTTATGACGGGATTATTGTGACGGCCGGAGCGCCGGAAGTACCGAATGCTTTGATCGAGCAGTTGGCAGAAAGAGGCAGGTTGGTCATACCGGTCGGTAGTGAATATTTTCAGACTCTGAATGTTGTACGTAAGCAAAAAGGTAGAGTGCACAGGAAAGAGTTGTTCGAATGTACATTTGTACCTCTGTTGGGTAAACAAGGCTGGAAAGAATAACGGGGCGTGGCGCAGTGGCTTAGCGCGCATGGTTCGGGACCATGAGGTCGTGGGTTCAAATCCCACCGCCCCGATTTTTGAGACGCAGCGATACAGAAACAAAGAGACCCAGAGATATGGAGACAAACCGAAACTAAATACGTGGGAAGTGGGAAGTTGTGACATGGACAAACAGAGACAGGTTGGCAAAGGAAACTCAAAAAGCGAGAATTGGGACATAAAAAGCAATGGATGAAAGAAAAAGAAAGATCATTGCAGTAATTGGCGGGTCAGAGGCGAGCGAGAAGCATCTAAAAATCGCTGAAGAGGTCGGTTCGCTAGTTGCCAAAAAAGGCGCTATCCTTATCACTGGCGGCATGGGCGGCATCATGACCGCGGCATCAAAGGGTGCAAAAGAGGCGAATGGTTTAGTAATTGGCATACTTCCCAGTCTGGAAAAAGAAGGTGCGAATCCCTATGTCGATATCCCCATTGTCACTGGATTGAATCAGGCAAGAAACTTCATTATTGCCCGGACATGCGATTGCGCGATCGCCATTAATGGCAAATACGGGACACTGAGCGAGATAGCATACTGCTTGATGTATGATACACCAGTGGTCGGTATTGATACCTGGCAAATCGACGCCCCGATAAAGCAGGCACAGAACGCACAGCAAGCGGTTGACCTTGCCTTTGAGACAATGAAGAGATGAAGGCCGAAGTTACAGTACAGGGTGTTGTGCAGGGCGTGGGATACAGATTTTTCGTTCTGAATCAGGCGCGGTTGTACGATGTGAAAGGTTATGTCAAAAACATGCCGGATGGTACTGTACAGGTGGTCGCTGAGGGTGATAAGGGTATTGTGAAGGATTTCATAGAAAGACTGCGTATTGGTCCGCTCTCGGCACACGTTACCGGTGTCGATGTGAAGTGGGATGAGAATGATTTCGGGTTTACGGAGTTTCGGTTACAATATTAAGTGCAAGGCAATTCATGGCAATTAGGGGTATATGGGAAGCACAAGGCAATCTGGGGGGATGACCCCGTACTTTCTGGCGAAAGTACGGGACACTGAATTCTGCTGCCAAATCACAGATTTGGGCATAATTCGTGAGGGCTATTATACGTATTGATCCCGATTGCACAAATGTGCAACGGGATGCTGAATTTTTCATCAAAATCAAGATTTTGGAAGAATCCGCAAGGAGGTTTGATGGATTTGAAAAGATATATTCGTGATATTCCAGATTTTCCACAAAAAGGAGTAATCTTTCGGGACATTACCACGCTTCTGAAAGAGCCTGAACCTTTCAAGTACGTTATCGATACGGTCGTCGGCAAGTACAAAAGTGAGAAAATTGACAAACTCGTCTCAGTTGAAGCGCGTGGTTACATATTTGGTGGCGCCATTGCGTACTTACTGAATTGCGGGTTCGTTCCAGTCCGCAAGCCGGGAAAATTGCCTGCCGAGACAGTATCTCTTGAATACACGTTGGAATATGGTAAGAATGCCATCGAGATTCATAAAGACTCCATTCAGCAAGGTGAGAGAGTGCTCGTGTTCGATGATGTTCTTGCAACTGGTGGGACGGTTCAAGCTACCTGCAAGTTGATCGAGCAACTTGGGGGCAAGGTTGCTGCGTGCGTTTTTATCAGCGATTTGACTTATCTCAAGGGTAGTGATAAGCTGAAAGACTACGAGGTTTTTTCCTTGGTACAATACTGATGATGCGATGCATCATCGATTACGGTGATAGAAAGATAGATTACAATGATATTATCAAACGCTACGAGCCGCAGAAAAAGCGTTTAGCGTGGGGCGTGTAGCGTGAAACGTTTTCTGATTTTGAAATTAGGATTTGTTCCACTGTCGGGGATTCTCGAAATACTATCAAATCAAAGATTTGAGTATTCCCGGAATCGGATTTAGTTTTTCGATATTCGTATTTCATCTACCTACCGATTTCTTCATTGACAGCAACCGCTTGTCCACTTCGTGGAAAATCTCACTGTCCGGTATGCCAGCACCCTCATGGTAGTCCAGGGAGCCGTATGAAACAGTGCAATTCATATTCTTGTTCTCGGCAATGAAGACTTCATTGGAGAAGAGTTCTTTAATTCTCTCCCCGAAAACCGCAGCATCCTCTCCGGATGACCCGGGAATAATAGCGACAAATTCGTCGCCGCCCCACCGTGCGACAATGTCCTTTTTCCTGGAGTGAGTTTTTAGTATCTGAGAGAACTTCCTTAATACCTGGTCACCCATCTTGTGTCCGAGAGCATCATTCACATCTTTAAGGTTGTCAATGTCGAAAAGGACGATGGAAAGCCTTCCGTTACTACGTTTCACCTCACCGATGCTTTCGGTCAATTTTTGCTCAAAATAGCGCCTTGTGTACAGCCCAGTCAGGGAATCTTCAATCGAGATCTTATACAACATCGCGTTAGACAGACACAGGGAAATATGTTTGACAAGATTGGTCAAGAGAACGAGACTCTCTTTGTCTAGCGTGTGTTTTGGTTTCACGAGAAGTGTGCCGATGGCCTTGTCGCGTGTCACTAGTGGCAACTCGACCGAATTAATTGATTTCGGTGGAATGGCAAAGCTGAGGTTGCGCATCTTGTCGCCGTCAAAGGTACGCATCACATCAATGCCTGTTTCGCGGTCATCGAGTATTATGGTCACTTCTTCGGCACGTATGAAAGAGTGGACTTTCTTAAGGATTGTCACTACTAGTTGTTCAAAGTCCAGTATGCCTTCGAGTTTGCGGGCTATCTCGTTCAGATCTTCCTCTTCGGTGATCCTCTGTTTCATACGTTCCTGGTATCGCGACATGAGAAAACCAATATAGGAGAAAACCAGGATGCTGATTATAAGTGGCAGCGTGGAAGCCATACCGTAGTCCTTGTAGAGCAAAGCCATCGATATGCCAATGGGGTAGATCAACATCTCCATGAGGTCGCTGATAAGAGCTTCGTGTTTAAGGTATGAGGCAAAAGCTTCACCCTTGAGAATTGTGTGTGCAGAGAAAAACAATTCATTCAAAATGACAACAGTAGGTATTGCGAGGATCATGTATGAATTGACGGGGTAATAACTGATCAACAGTCCGGTGATCAAATACATGAGGCCGTAAACGCCGGCGTTATATGAGCCGGTTCTGATTGTCCGCCAGAATTGCCCGGTGGCTTTATTGGGGATGTGCTTGAGGCTCTTGAGTGTCCAGACAATGAGGAGGGTCACAATAGCCATGAACGAAGCAACAATACCACCGAAGGTAAGTAAGAGGAAATAGTAGATAACTATTTCGAATGATATGATCGTGTTTCTCAGTGTGATATAAATAAGCGCTGAGATTATAGCCGTGATCAGGAAAACGAAAAAATCCGGCAAGGGGGGGAAAACAGGTCGTAATATCAGTGTCTGGGAGACCGTTAATCCGATCCCGAGGATTATAACGATGAGTTCATACATCAGCAAGAAGCGGTTTCTCATTAGCAATATTATAATCAGTTCCACTTTTTTGTAAAGGTTTTTCTGAGACTTAAGCCGTGCCTGGGTCAAACACGATACCTTTGATTGACAAGCTGCTCATGCCATAGTATCATATGCAATGCGTACCGGCATTGCGGAATTACCCCTGCACCATGGTCGGGCGCCGCGCTGGCTCTTCGAGAAGATGGTCAAGTTGGCGCGGGCGATTATCGAGGTGATGGTGGTTGAGCAGGGGAGTGAAGAATTCCTGCGGCGGGTTTCAGATCCATACTGGTTCCAGTCGTTTGGATCAGTATTAGGTTTTGACTGGCATTCTTCAGGCGTGACCACTACTGTATGCGGTGCCATGAAGGAAGGAACCAGAGAGATCGCAAAGGAACTGGGTCTGTTCTTCTGTGGTGGCAAGGGCGGTGCGTCAAGAAAGACTCCTGCTCAGATCGAGGAGATCTGCGGGACCATATCAATGGATCCTGCGCGGCTGATATATGCATCTAAAATTTCAGCCAAAGTAGACAACACATGTATCCAGGACGGATATGATCTTTATCATCACATGTTCATTTTCACGAAAAATGGTGATTGGAGTGTTATCCAGCAGGGCATGAACCCTGAGAATCACTATGCGCGCCGGTATCACTGGCTTTCTTTGCATCTTAAATCTTATGTAAACGAACCGCACACCGCAGTTTGCTGCGACACGCGTAAAGACGCTTTGAACATGGTGGCTGAAGAAAGCTCGGCATCCCGTGATGTCGTGGCTGAAATCGCAAAAGAGAACCCCGGGAAGATAATGAAGGAGACCGAGAGGATACTAAAGATGCCGAGCCGCCATCCAGTCCTGGACCTGGATATCAGTCCGAAGTATCTTCATAAGATAATGCTAAAAACGTACAGCGCCGCACCACGCAATTTTGAAGGTTTGATCACGATCGAGGGAGTCGGTCCTAAGACATTACGAGCCCTGACTTTGATCGGAGAACTGCTTTATGGCACTAAGCCCTCATTTCGTGATCCCGCGAGATATTCCTTTGCCCATGGTGGCAAGGATGGGTTTCCATACCCGGTAGATAAAGATACGTATAATGAGTCAATAGCTTTCCTGGAATCAGCGATAAAGAAGGCAGAAATCGGCGAGAATGATAGACTAAAGGCCCTCAAGAAGCTGGTTTTCATTTAGAGGCGTATTAGCTTCGCACGTTTTATCATCGGTTGAACATTCCCGCGCTTGAGCAGTCATATAGATAAGGCAGCATTATTGACATAACATATCGTATGACTATAATTGAGCGAAGGAGCGAGCATGGACTATAAAAAACTTGAGAATATTCTGCTTTATTTTCTTTTATCCCTGGTGACCGTTGTCTATCTATATACTGTCGCGCCAACCCTGTCCTTTTGGGATTGCGGTGAATTCATAGCATCCGCGTATACGCTTGCTGTGCCCCATCCTCCGGGGACGCCATTCTATATCCTCTTGGGTAGGGTTTGGCTGATTGTTGTCGGTTTGCTGGCCGGGATACTGCCAATATCCAAAGAAATCGCATGGCACATGAACCTGCTAGGTTTGGGTATCACTGTTTTAACGGTGTTCCTTGTTTACCGTATGCTGCTGCGGATATTCAGAATGTGGCATGGTAATAACAACAAACTGACGTATTTGATCATTACTTTCGGAACATGCCTGGCACTCGCCTTCTATTATACGGTTTGGGAGAATGCAGTTGAAACCGAAGTTTACGCGGCTGCGACCTTTGTTTTTCTGCTGGTCAACTATCTCGTAATTCTATGGTACGAGAGCGTCAAACAGGGAGAGCCAAGGAATAAATACTTGCTCGCTTCCTTCTATCTGATATTCCTGGCAACCGGTATTCACCTGACACCATTCCTGATATTTTTCCCTGTATATGCATTCATATTTTATGTGGAGAGGCGTTACCTGCGCGATACATTGTTGTGGCTCCTTGGATTGTTCCAGGTTATCTTCTTCGCCCTGGCGTTCCTTTTTCCAAAGACACTTTATACGCCGGCGATCGTCGTGCTGGCACTGATCCTCGCCGCGGGCATATTCCTACCGCTCAGTAATATTCGGCGGTACCGCAATTGGGGTTTTTTCTGGGTCGGTATCTTCCTCATCCTGGTTGGATTTTCCAGTGAATTGTATTTACCTATCCGGTCAAAGGTGCTTGACAAGCTGTATAAACAAGAGACGGTTGCTGAGAAATACTATGCGGGGGAGAATATTGCCCCGCGTATCAATGAATGCGACCCGGGTGAGAACTTCGAGGCTTTCAACAATGTCCTCCATCGAGCGCAGTATGGACCGGCAAAACTAGTCCCCAGGCAGACACAAGATGCTACCGGTTTTAGCGTTTTACAGGGTTACTTCTGGCAGATGGCTCTGTTCGTGCGGTATCTTTCCTGGCAACCGGTCCCGGAAATGGCGAACAACGTATTGAGAAGCATAACGCTCGCCCTCTTCTATGTTTTCGGTATCTGGGGTCTGGTTGAACTTTACAGGAGAGAACGCAAGCTTTTCTTCCTCACGGCGCTCATCATGTTCATGTTGTCCTTTGCAATGGTCGGGTATCTCAACCTCAAATTTTCGCCGAGTGATTCCAACCCTAAGCATCAGCAGCAGGAGGTGCGCGAGCGTGATTATTTCTTCCACACCGGTCATACGTATTTCGGCATACTCGTTGGGATCGGCTTTTTTGGGTTCATCCAGTCCATGAAACGTGGCGCGAAGAATAAGCGCGTGATTGAGATCAGTTGCTTGAGCGGATACCTCGTTTTTTCTGTTGTTCCGCTCATAACCAATTTCCAGATGAGCAATCGATTCGGTGATTTCATTCCCAAGGATTACGCCTATAACATGCTTATTTCATGCGATGATGATGCTGTACTCTTCACAAACGGCGACAACGACACATTTCCGTTATGGTTCGCTCAGGAAGTATTGGGCCTGAAGCGGCGTGTGATCAATGCTAACCTTTCGTTGATCAACACAGCCTGGTACATACGGCAATTGAAAGACTGGGGAGTGCCCGTGAGCTTTACCGAAAAGGTAATAAACCGGCTCGAACCCTTCATGACCCGAGACCGGCGTGTGATCTGGGTCAAGGATATCATGATCAGAAATATCATTGCCGCCAACGCCGGGATAAGGTTGAAAGAAGAAGATTATGTGATCACACAGCAAGAATTCGCGGAGCGTCACCTGAAGAACTACAAAGGCAAGGTTCCCATATACTTTGCTTCTACAGTCTCGGCGGAGAACTTTGAGGGTTTCCGGCCTTATCTCAGGCTTGAAGGGCTTGTGTACCGTGTTGTGGGCGACAGTGCTGACCCGAATTTTGCGGTGGATGTGCAAAAGACCCGGAATTTCTTCTATCGAACTTATCGGTATACCGGGATATTCGATCCTGAGCAACAGAAATTCGTTTCCAGTGTATTGGTCGATTACGATCGCAGAAAGGAAGAGGGCGAATTTTTTAATTATGGTTTGTACAAAGATGACAATACGCGGCGCCTATACACAAACTACGCTGCGGGGTTGGCATCGCTAGGGGTCAAGTTGAGGGAGCAGGGAGATCTTGAGGGCACACTTGATGCCTGGCGTTTTGCCCTGCTGTTCGACCCTTATCAGAATATCTACTTTGCGTACAATCTGGGCGTGCTTTTCGCGCAGATGGGTATGCGTGACAGTGCGTATCAGTATCTTTCCAGGATAGAAGTGCAAGATCCTGCCATGATGGTCCAGATAGGATCCGTATTCGCGAATACCGGGTATTTTGACCGAGCGATAGAATATTTCCAGCGTGCAATTGGGATCAACCCAAGATATTCTCAAGCTTATTCTTCTTTGGTTATGACTTACCTGACGATGAATGACAAAGCCTCGGCGATCAATGTCCTTGAGGACTGGTTGGCGGTCAATCCGAGAGACACTAATGCGCGTAACATGATCGAAGAACTCAAAGGTCAGTGACCCGAGCGCCTGTTCAGGTAGCTTTCTTGATATCATAATAATATGGCAAAAGCAGTAGTACTTTATTCAGGAGGCCTTGACTCAAGGCTCGCTCTAGAGATCGTGAAAGATTGGGGAATTAAGGTGTATCCACTGCACATCGAGCACAAGTTCATATCCTCTACTCAATTTTCCGAGGTCGAAGGCATGAAGAGGGTTGATGTGACTGGAGAATTCGCGGAGATCGTTCAAAAACCCGAATACGGATACGGGAAGAATCTCAATCCATGTATCGATTGCCGCATACTGATGCTGAAAAAGGCAAAAGAATATATGGAAAAGACCAAATCGGATTTCATAGTCACGGGTGAGGTGCTTGACCAGCGTCAGATGTCACAGCGGCTGGATACGTTGATGCTTATTGAAAAAAGAGCCGGGCTTGAGGGTATGGTGGTGAGACCGCTGAGTGGTGCGTTACTTCCGGTGACTATTCCTGAGCAGAGGGGATTGATCGACCACGAGAAGCTCTTGTCAATAAAGGGCCGTTCGCGCCGGCTCACCCTCGACATTGCATCGGACAGAAAAATAACTGATTTTCTATCACCCAGCGGCGGGTGTTTGCTGACCGACCCGGGTTTTTGCCGCCGGCTGGCCGATGTGTTTCGGTACCAGGAGGAGATCGGTATTATTGATATTGAATTACTAAAAATAGGGCGCCACTTCCGCATTGCTCCCGATGCGAAATTGATCGTCGGTCGCAATAAAGATGAGAACAAGAAGATCGAGGAACTCGCGGGTGACTCGCACGCTTTCTTCTGTGTCCCGGATACGGGCAGCCCCAACGCAATACTGCTGGGTGATAAGAAATATTTGAGGACGGCGGCTGCGGTCACTGCGCGCTACAGCGATAAGAAGCGGGAACCGAAGGTTGAGGTTCACTGTAAACAAAAGGACAAGACAGGCAAGATCACGGTCAAACCACTCGAAGATGAAAGTCTAGCCGGCTGGAGAATATGACAATGGAAAAACTTTGGGCGCCATGGCGTTTCGAGTACATCCGGAATCCGGGCACAGGGTGCTTTTTTTGTTCAGGATATAAGTCGAAGAACGACAGGGAAGTCCTGATCCTGGAGCGCCGTGAAGAGGCCTTTACTATTATGAACCGTTTTCCGTACAATAACGGCCATCTTATGATAGCTCCGGTCCGGCATGTCGGCCAGATCGAGCAGCTCGACGATGATGAGCTGCTCAGTATCAACAAACTTATGGCAAGGGTAATACGGGCCCTCGATTATGCGATGGCACCGCAGGGCTACAATATTGGTGTGAATCAAGGTAGGGTGGCTGGCGCTGGTGTTGTTGATCACATTCACTTTCATCTTGTACCCAGGTGGCAGGGTGATACAAATTTCATGCCGGTGCTGTCCGAGACCAAGGTTGTTTCCGAAGCGCTTCTGAAGACGTACGAGAAGATCCTGGAAGGCCTAGTACGGTTGGATAAACTGCAGTTGTGACCCGGTCACTGTTCAGGAGATCCTCATCATGTGTGGTGTAATAGGTATCATTGGTCAAGATAGGGCAATTGACAAGATCTATCCGGCCCTTCTCGCTCTGCAGCATCGTGGTCAGGATTCTGCCGGTGCAGCGACTTTTGAACGACGTTTCCAATTGAAGAAAGGGAACGGTCTGGTCGTAGATGTATTCAATCCCAAGAACATCGAACGGCTTAGCGGCAACATTGGTATTGGGCATGTCCGCTATCCGACCGTTGGTGGTGGTTCAGCCGAAGACGCGCAACCATTCATCATAACAACACCGTATGGCATTGCCCTTGCTCATAACGGTAATCTCGTGAATTTCTTTGATCTGAAAAAGGATCTGGTCGAGAATGATCTCCGGTACTTGAATTCAGACTGTGATGCGGAGGTGATACTGAATGTTCTGTCAGTTGAATTGAGCCGCATCGATTTGAAAACATTAAGCGCGGAGAAATTGTTCTCTGCACTGCACCGTGTTTACCAGAAATTGAGCGGCAGCTACGCGGTTGTTGCTTTGATAGCTAACAAGGGGCTTCTGGCCTTTCGCGATCGGAACGGTATCAAACCCCTGATCCTCGGTAATAACGGTTCGAGTTACTGCTTTGCTTCAGAGAGCGTTGCCCTAGATCTGCTTGGTTACGAAGACATGAGAGATGTGCAGGCAGGCGAGGCGGTTTTCATTGATACGGCGAAAAAGTGCTACACCCAGCAGATCCAGAAAGGTAAAAAGGCGGCCTGCATATTTGAATACGTATACTTTGCCCGTCCCGATTCCATAATCGACGGCATTGGCGTTTACGAGGCAAGGCTCAGGCTTGGCGAAGAACTCGGTAAAGAATGTCTTAAACACAAGATCGAACTGGACGTAGTAATGCCAGTTCCGGACACGGCGCGCGGCGCTGCACAGCTCGTTGCCGAGTCGTTGGGGGTCAAGCATCGAGAGGGTTTGATAAAGAACCGTTACATACACCGGACCTTTATCATGCCCACGCAGTCGGCGAGGATAGAGGCAGTGAGGTTGAAACTCAACCCGATAAAGCCTGAAATACGTGGCAAGGACGTGCTCCTGGTCGATGATTCGATCGTCCGTGGCAATACATCACGCGAGATCATATCGTTGATAAGGAGTGTGGGCGCAAGAAAAGTATACTATGCACTGTATTCGCCACCGCTCAGATTTCCGTGCGTATATGGTATTGATATGCAGACGAGGGGAGAATTCATTGCGCGTGACAAATCGGTAGACGAAATACGCAGATCGATCGGTGCTGACGCTCTTGTTTACCAGACTGTAGAAGGTTTGATAAAAGGTGTGGGCAAAGGTGCAGATGGTTTCTGTACTGCTTGTTTTACCGGAGCCTATCCAACCGAGATTCCATCAGAATTCATGGCGCGTATTGAGGCCGACCGCGCGCAGACAAAGCAGTGAAACACCGCTTCCATTATCAATACTGCATTATAACCTGATCTCTATTAGTTGGTGCTTGCCTAAGTCACTTCTGGACGCGCTGATAGGTCAAATGGATTTGTGCGGATCGCCAGGGAAAATAGATAAGGGTAATTCTCCTTTAGATGGATCATATAATTGGTCCATTCGCCAAGGAGCAGGAGATAAGCACGTTTTATGTCTCCATTGATATGTTCGTGGTCCGCCTTGCCCAGTTTTCTTAGTTGTTTGCGGTGCGCCAGTTCGTCACCAAAATGAAAGATCGCCCAGAGCACATTCGTGAATGATGCATGCTCCAGCAGTATAGGGTTTTCAAGAAGCCTTACCAAGAAATCACGCTTGGTGCTGAGGAAGAGCTTCAGCTTCTCAAGGTTTTCCGGGTCGCTTTCTATGGCTGCATCATGCGATAGTAGTTTTCTGCTAAGAAGTATGAATTGATTCTTGTTCAGTGTCTTTGCCTCGGCGACGTCGCCACGGATGCGTTCAACGCGGGTGTCGAAACTGACGAAGTATTGCAGAAGAACGTTCCCAACTTCGCTGTAGAAAGTACCGATGACCATGTTCATCTTCTCGAGCATGGCTCGCTTTTCACGCTCGGCAAGCAACTGGTGGATGACGAGGGTAACGAGCAGGACTTCAATGAACACGAACGCAATGTCGCCCACAAAATAGATGAGTATGTGATGGAGATCACGGAAGAATATGTAGTGTATCGAGTAAACGACGACCGAGAGGATGATCAGGACGGACCCCAAAACCAATTGCCAGCTAACATGCTTCACGATCAGATATCCTTTCCATCAGATGTTAGTTATCCGTAATCTCTTAACTGAATATGCTAACAGCCCTTATGGAAAAATGCCCCGTTCCTTGTAAACCTTTTCCAATCGGGCGAGGGCGACGACATAGGCCGCAGTACGCCAGTCGGTCTTGTATTGCTTTGCCGCGGCGCGCACACGCTCGTAGCCACCGACGATGATCTTGCGTAATTTGCTGTCGACTTCATTCAGATCCCAGAATTCACTCCGCTTGTTCTGCAGCCATTCGAAGTAACTAACGATCACACCGCCTGCATTGCACAGAATATCGGGAATAACGTCGATGCTGTTCTTTTGCAGAATCTCGTCACCGTCAGGATCAGTTGGACCGTTTGCGCCTTCGGCGATGACCTTGACCTTTAGTAGTGGTGCAGTCTCTGCTGTTATCTGGTTCTCCAGGGCGGCAGGAACAAATATGTCGGCTTTTG
>Ga0209536_100006929_pt1 | contig 17243 bp, 14 predicted proteins | sample DeeMarSeWOR28_12_FD_187461 | JGI IMG/M metagenome (GOLD analysis project Ga0209536, IMG submission 187461) | Marine sediment microbial communities from White Oak River estuary, North Carolina - WOR-2-8_12 (SPAdes) (version 2) | ecosystem: Environmental > Aquatic > Marine > Intertidal zone >... | reverse complement strand
ATATACGGGGGAGAAGCCTTCCTCAGCGCTATCTGATTATCGATGAAGCGCAGAACCTGAGACCCCTTGATGTCAAGACCATTATTACCCGCTGCGGTGAAGGGACCAAGGTCGTTTTCACGGGTGATCTTGAACAGATAGATTCTCCGTTTCTTGATGCCGCGTCAAACGGCCTCGCCTACCTGATAAACCGCTTCATTCAGGAAGAAAATTTCTGTTATCTGAACCTCAGGAAGAGTGCGCGTTCGGCGCTGGCCGAACAGGCCGCAAAGCTTCTGTAAGCGTCAAGTTTTCATCCATACAACCGATAAGAGAGCTATAGTTTTTTAAGAAGGACTCCAGACAGAAGCGGATCCTTTATCAATGTACGGGAAACCTGCTCAGAGGACCGGTCTCATCAGGGACATGTTCTTTTCGCGGGGCTTTTTGAAAAATGACAACTGCATGCACGCCATCTTCATCACAGAAATTCTCTCAGGACGAACTCCGGGACATGATTGCACATTTTACGCCGCATTCGCAGATTCCGAAGAAGATAAAAATAATTACGGACACATCTGATTTTTTCAGGGTAGATTACCACGATGTCCTCATCCTGGACAATCACCCCTACCTGATCAAGAACAGCCTGCGTGAAGGCCGGTTCGGGATCGATGAAGAGCCAAAATACTGGGTAAAAAAGGCCATAGATTTATCAAACGGCAATGCCAAAATTATAAAGCTTGTGTTCCTCGAAAAGTTTAAGTCACGCGTTGGCGGCATGGTATTCAACTGTGTACGCAGCCCGAAAAAGGAAGCGCGAATACTGGAACTGGTCAGGGGGCACCCCCACTTCATGCATGGTTTCAGCGCCAGGGACGACAGCGGCAATATCATCCGGGTCATCGATTTTATTCACGGCAAGACGATTGCAGATGTTATCCATGAGATTGACAGCAATCACGAAGAATACTTTCACAATTATTTTCCTGCGGTCCTCGACGATTATATCGAACTCGTCAAGGCCATAAAATTTCTTCATGATCACCGGGAAAAGCATGGCGACATCAGGCGAGATCATATAATCCTGGATAATCGCGTAAACCGCTATCGCTGGATAGATTTTGATTTTAACTATATGCATAAAGAAAGCATGTTCAGCTACGACCTCTTCGGACTCGGGAATCTCCTCGTATTCCTCGCGGGGAAGGGTGACGTAACACTGCAGCACCTGAAAAACATAAACCATCCGGCCTACAGGCATTTGACCCTTGATGACGTTAATCTGATCTTTCAGAACAGGGTCGTCGACCTCAAGAAGATTTACCCCTACATTCCAGAGTCACTCAATCGTGTGCTCCTGCACTTCTCGGCAAGCGCAAATATCTTCTACGACAACACGTCACAGCTGATCAATGATCTGATGGAAGCGCGTGAGGAAGTATTCCGGCCGGTAAAACGCGCCAATGCAATTGCCGATGGATTCATTGAGCGTCGTGCTGCAACGAGGGACAGACACATACTGATTGCACTTGATGAGACAGAGAACGCGAAACGGGCACTTTTGTACGTGGCGGATTTTCTGGGCGGTCAGCCCGGCATGCGTGCGACCCTCCTCAGGATCATAACAGACCCCCTGGAAGATTATTTTGAAAATGATTTTGAACGCGCCGACTGGCTGGAAGATCAGTACAACACCGCAGATAAAATGCTGAAAAACTACCGGAACATCCTCGTGCACTCCGGATTCAAGAAGCAGAAAATCAACATTAGGATCATCATGAACTATTGTTCATCCACCGCAGAATGCATCCTGGAAGAGCAGAAAAATCTCGGATGCTGCACAATCGTCATCGGCCGGAGAGTTATATCGAGAAAAGAAGAGTTCCTGTTCGGCAGCACATCAAACAAGATCCTTCATGCGCCAAAAAACTGCGCTGTCTGGGTAGTGGAGTAGTAAACGTCGTCCGGTCTCCGTTAACCGTTATTCGTTATATTTAGTAATCTCCTGGTAAATGTCAGGTTCATCCAGGAATTGACGCTATTATCCGTCTATCTTCAATAACCAGTTAGACGACAAAATTGAAGATTACCTGCCGAAGGTGCAAATCCGATGAGATTCTGAATGTAAGTACTTCAGATTAGAAGTGTCCATTTTGAGATTTTGTTGATTCTTGATACATATCAGCAGTCAACAGCAGAATTAAAGGAACTCGATGATCTGCCTCTTATCAATAAGTCAAAGTCAGTCAGCATTCTGTACATTTATCCATGGACTTTCCCCAATAAAGTCGGGGCAGACCAGATTCTGGGAATTATCCTTCAAGCTAAATAACACAGACACAGCGGAAAGGCACTTCTAACTCCTCAATAACAAAACAAATTATCTCCACGTTCATTATTGTCTCACCTCTTTCTGCAATTAGTGAGCTGAATCACTAATCGTTTGCAAATAAAGGAGTTAAATTATGAATAGTGAGAAAGATACCATGAAAATCCTTTTAATCATAAAAAGGAGGGGAAAGGGAATGAAAAAATTATTTGTTGTGGCAATTGCTGTCTTATTTGTAGTCAGCATGGCAAGCATGGCTTCAGCGTCTATACTTGGAAGCAAGCACGATCTGAGAGGTGATCCGGGTGGAACAGCTGCTGGAACAGGTGAGATCTGTGTGGTATGTCACACACCTCACACTGCAATGACAGGTGAACCCCTGCTCTGGAACCATGAAATGTCAACAGCTACTTACACAATGTATGCATCAGGTACAATTGACGGTACCATCGCAGGTTCTCCGAATGGTATCTCAAAACTCTGCCTCGCATGTCACGATGGTACAGTAGCTATTGATAATTATGGCGGCACAACAGGACCTGGTACCATGATTTCGACCTACAGTGGTGCATATGAAATCGATTCTGATATGTCAGATACCCATCCGATCTCAATTGAATGGCCTGCAGCAGGCGCTGACGCAGAACTCCAGGACCCGGACAACATTTTCGTAACTCTGGGTAACAGTGGCTCTATCAGAGCAAACCTGGATGACGTTGATGGTGACGGTACTGGCGAAACCATGCAGTGTTCTACATGTCATGACGTGCATGATTCAGAGACCGACGCCGGAGCAACTTCACTCTTAAGAGTGAACAATGCCGCTTCTGCATTCTGTCTGACATGCCACCTGAAGTAAGCGTATTTTAGAAAAAGGGTAGGCAGAACTTTCTGCCTACCCTTTTTTAATGAGTACACGTTCTTTTAGATAATAATCTATTTACATATATATGAGTAGAATTCGGATCTTAGAATGTATTATAATTCTCTATGCTCCTGTTGAAAACATTTATAACATCGTTGTCCGCTTTAATCATCACAAGTCTGCTTGTTTCTCCATCTAAAGCCCAAAACGATAAGGTTATTCTGATAGACCCGGATGCGTCATGCATTACGTCTGAATGCCACGCATCCATGGGGAAAAAAAAATATATACATGCCGTTGGCATTGACCCCTCTAAATGCCGGAGATGCCATATAATACAAACGGCCGGGAAACACATTTTCAAACCGATCGCTGCTGAAACGGGCCCGATCTGCGCGCAATGTCATGATAAGAATACGACACCCCCGGCTGACCTGACTGGAAACCCGCCCATAGTCATGTCAACGGGAAAAGAGTCAACTCTGCATAAGCCCTTTGCGGAAGGAAAGTGCACTGCATGTCATGACGCACACGAAAGCAATTACTTCCGCAATTTAAAGGACCCCTTCCCTTCAGAGCCCTATGCCACCTATACTGCCGATACATACAGACTCTGCTACAACAACGAGTGTCATAAAGACTTTGACAGCATCCTGGAAACGCCCAGACTGTTAAGCGGCACTCTGTTTCGAAACGGAAACCTCAATCTCCACTTCAAACACGTCAACAAGAAAAAGGGGAGAACATGCTACACCTGTCATCGACGCCACGGGGCCACAAACCAGAAACTGATTGCCAATCTCTTTCAGTTCGGGACCAGAACGCTCACCCTCGAATATACCCGGACCGATACAGGAGGGACCTGCGTAACCCCATGCCACCAGACGGGCAGATATGACCGGTACGAGCCGATATTCAACGCAATCAGGTCTTCCCCTACCCCGGGCACGGACGCAACAAAGGAGGAACTCGATGCAAGCAGACAGCGGGATCCGGAAGGACAGGCGTCCGGCGATACAGAAAAATCTGAATGATCTATTTTTTTTAGAGGAGGCACAATGAAAAAAATACTGCTATTCTTTTTCGTGATTGCACTGCTGACCGGCTGTGCAGCCACTGAAGAGAAGATAGAGTATGAAACTGTTTTCTATCCACCATTGCCGCAAAAACCGAGAATCCAGTTTCTGACGTATATATCAAGCGAAGAAGACATTGGAAAAAAACAGAGCGCCTTTGAGGAGTTTCTCGTTGGAGAACTTCCCCCTTTGAAGAGAATAAAAAGACCGTACGACATTGTAACGATAAAAAATAAAATTTACGTCATGGACAGGGCGTATAAAAAGCTCATTGTTATTGACCTGCAAAATAAATCATTTGACTACCTGCAATCCCGGTCCGCCGCATTTGCAGACCCTGCCGGGATATGGGTCACGGACGATGATTATAAATATGTGACCGATTACAAGAGGAAGCTGGTACTCGTCTTTGATGATAAGAACGAGCTGGTAAAAACCTACGGGAAAAAGGGTGAGCTGGATAAGCCGCTCGACGTTGCAGTCTATGATGATTCTGTCTATGTGTGTGATTTCAACCTTCACAAGATTCTTGTCTTTGACAAAGAATCGGGTGACATCGTCCGGACCATCGGGGAACAGGGCAAAGAAGAAGGAAAGTTCTTCAAGCCTTCGCATATCGCCCTTGATGAACAGGGCAACCTTTTTGTCAATGACGCCTTTAATTTCAGAATGCAGCAATTTGATTCATCCGGCAATTTCGTGCAGACCATCGGTTATCACGGTGACACGCTGGGAGGATTCGCACGGCCCAAGGGCCTGGCTGTTGATAATGAAGAGCATCTGTATGTGGTCGATACCGCTTTCGAAAACGTTCAGATCTTTGATGTTAATACCGGAAAAATCCTGCTTTTCTTTGGCGAGTACGGATCAAAACCGGGTGATATGTATATGCCGAGCCCTATTCATATCAACAATAAGAACCTTGATTATTTCCAAAAATTTGCTGATAAGGATTTCCGCTTAAAATATCTGATCTATGTGGGCAATTCCTACGGTCCAAAAAAAATTAATGTCTATGGTTTCGGAGACTGGACAGGCAAATCGTTTTCTGATACTGAATGAGGAAGGTTCGTGCTCTTGAAAAATTGCCTGTACATTGTGCTGATACTCGCTGTTTGTCTTTTTACGGCAGGTTGTGACAAATACACAAACTATAAGGTCCTGACCTTCTTTTTTACGGGCGTTCCACATCCCGAGAAGCAGCCCGAACTTTCAATGACTGTGGAAAAATCGAGCAAAAAAACCGGAGAGAAATCGATAAAGACTGTCGCTGTGTCATCGATTCATGGCCCGTACGATGCCGGACAGTGTTATCTTTGCCACGAATTAAGTACCACGGCGGCACTGAAAACGCGTGACCAGACAAAAAAGCCTGCCCCAGAGGCAAAACGGTTTGACAGGGCCCTTCCCGGAAGGCTTCTTTCCCCGGTAAATGAGCTGTGTATTGAATGTCATACGTCTAAATCAACGCAATCCGCATTCAGTAAAGATTTATGGATTCATGGCCCCGTATCGAGCGGTATGTGCATCATATGTCACAGCCCGCATGCTACCCAGCATCCGTACATGCTGCGTCAGGGTAATTCGAACCAGATGTGCGCAATGTGCCACAAGGAGGGATTTATTTCAAACACAGAGGCCCACCGGGAAGGCGATAACTGCATCACCTGCCACAACGCACATTTGGGAAAAAACCGGTTTCTGTTAAAAAAGGATTTTGATGAAGTTTTTTAAGCGAAAGGGGTCATCAAGAGCACGACATAACGCAGAAAGGCTATTGTTCACAACGGTGTGCAGTGCTGTCTTCATCGTATACTCTCTGACTTCATTCGTTGCTGAATCACAGGCTCGACGAAACTTTTTTATTGAGAGGCCAAGGCTTGGAATGAAGCTTTCATTTGAAACAGAGAAAGACGTGCGGGAAGGCCCGGTCTCGTCGAGTACAGAGTATAGAACAACGTATTCAGAAGAACTGAATATTAAGACAAAAGGGTGGGTATTCCACCCGGCACTGCTCGAGTACACGCTCAACTTCTCGCCGGAATGGGAGCAGCAGCGGGAAACCAATTCTGATACCGACAAAACGAATTCATTTCTGAACAATTACCTTGCAGAGCTCGAATTCCTTCAATACAAGCCATATTCACTGACGCTGACGGGAAGCAGAGATACGAGCACAATCCGGAGCAGCTTTGCGGAACGCTCCACGGCTACAACCGATTTATATTCAGCTGTTTTTTCATTGAAATATCCGATACTCCCTACGGTTCTTGGATATTATCACCAGGAAGGGAACCAGAGAGGATTCTACGAGTCAGAATCTGAACTCGACCAGGTATCCCTGAGCCTGCGGCACCAGAAGTATCTCGGTTCCTCAAAATTATATTTAATTTATAAAGACCAGGAAGACACCATCGACAACAAGCTGACAGAAACCAATCACCAGAGCGCTCACTTCATAAACACCTATGATTTTGAGACAGACAACAAAGTGACCCTGAGGTCTGACGCAACCTATGAAGAAACCGACTCCACCGATCTCCTGATCAGAAGATATTCAGTATATGAAAACCTGAACATTGACCACCATGACAACCTGCAGACCGATTATGATGTATCATACGAGAAAGATAACCGGTTTGACAAAATATTGCATGAACCGAACCGGTCAGAAGCAAAGACAGCCTCTTTCAGCATCAGCCACAGACTCTACGATAACCTCGATACCTACTTCACCCTGAGAAGTTCGGAAAGCAGCAACAGGGCAGGACGAAACTCCTATCATGACACCGGCATTGACTGGAATTACTCACGAGACATCCCCTGGGGCACATTAAAAACAAATGTCGGATATGATTACTCGATCAGGGACAGCAAGGTCAGTGAGGAGGGCAGTGCCATTGAGGTGCTGGATGAACCTATCGCATTCTTCATCACCGTGAACACAGCAGAGCTGAATAATGAAGATATTATTACAGGAACTATTGAGATTTCAGAGAGAAGAGTGTCTGACGGGAAAGGAATCATATACATAGAAGGAACAGACTATACGATACGGACGAGAGGGAAGATAACGGAAATCTTACGAAGCGCTGGCAGCAACATTCCGAATGACGGCACCCTTGTCTTCGCCCGCTACCGGTACATCCCCAATCCCGCTTTTGATTACGAACTTTTCAGACAGAGTTACTCCATTAATCTCAGGCTGTGGTCTTCATTAATGTTGTATTATAATCATTTCCGGACAAATCAGGACCTGCTTCGCGGTGAACCGCCGGATGAATTAATCGATGACATATCCCATGCCGCAGGGGGTGAATATAAGTGGAGATGGAGCAAGACCGCATTTGACTGGGAGGATCATTATACAACGCACTCGCCGACGAGGAAATGGACCGCGAGCGAGGTCCTTACCTTTACCCCGGGGTACAGGAATTTTCTGCAGATGCAGGCCGCCTATGGTCTCTCAAAGTTCAAGGATACGGGTGATACCGAACGCACCAGAAATATTTCTGCAAAATTTCAGAGACGGCTGACGGAGCAAAGCAATATTTCGTTATCCGGATATATATACGATGTTTCCGGACAGACACAGAATTACACAAACTCTGAATTTGTTTCTGAATATAATTTGTACTATCGGATATACAAGCTGACAATGCGGTACATTTTTAAAAATGAAAAAGACAACGACATCGATGAAACATTCCGTAATCATTATTTTCTGCTCGAACTCAGGAGATCACTGTTTTAGAGATGAGAACAATCAGAACATACGCGCAACCAGGCAAACTCGCCCTGTCCCTGATAGTGATAATTTCGTTCCTCGCTCTATCGGGCTGCTTCATGGAGGTGGTAGAGACCCGGGAAGATCTCCCGGACATCGTATGGCCGCAGCGTCCCGAAACACCGAGGATACGGTTTGTGAATGCAATATCAAATCCTGAAGACCTGAACATCAGAGAAAGCCTCTCTGCACGATTATGGAACTTTTTCAAAGGGAAGGTGAGAACGCCCATCATCAAGCCCTATGGTGTCATTACAGATGCCGAAGGCAGGCTCTATGTTGTCGATAATTTCAGCAGAGTCATCCATGTCTATAATGCAAAAAACAATGAATATTATGTATTTCCGCAGAGCGAAACAAATCTGCTGTCGCCGATTGACATAGCGATTGACAAAAACGGAACAGTGTATGTGTCTGACTCAAGGGAGCAGTCCGTCAAGGTATTTACCGACCATGGCAAAAAATTCTTAAAAGATATTGGCAGAGGGTTGCTGAGCAGGCCGACCGGACTGGCATACAATACGGTGTCAGACGAATTACTTGTGGTGGATACAAAATATTCCGAAATAATACGGTATGACATCAAAACGCTTACGTTCAGAGGAGCAATAGGAAGTATGGGAGTAGAGCACGGCGCCTTTAACAACCCGACAAATATATTTTCTGACCGCAGGGGAAAGATATACGTCTCTGACTCCCTTAATTTTCGAATTCAGGTCTTCACGCATGATGGAACGTTTGTCAGGACCTTCGGAAAAGGCGGTGACAGCCCCGGTTTCTTCTCGAGGCCCAAAGGGGTTGCTGTGGACAGTGACGGCAACATCTATGTTGTTGATGCCCTCTTTGACAACATACAGATGTTCAATGAAAATGGCGAGCTGCTGATGGACTTTGGAAAAGCAGGCAACAATTATGGGGAATTCTGGCTGCCGGCAGGAATATACATCGACAAAAATGACAGAATCTATATTTCTGACTCGTATAACAAGAGAGTGCAGATATTTCAGTATTTGAAAGCCGGTGAACTTCCGGGACCATGATACTGCGGGATATAGTTTATAATAAAACAACGTATGACTATGGAACTTTTTTACAAAAAGAAAAGAATGCATAAGATCGCTGGCAGGATCATGATGCTTTTTATGGCAGGAGTAATTCTGCTTCCGTTGGCTGACGTTCTGCAGGCACAGGCTCCGCCCACTATTTCTGATCGTATACAAGACACAAAACACAACCTTTCACTATCAGGGCCTGGCACTGTCAAATCGGTCTTTGAAAGCAGAATCTGTATCTTTTGTCATGTCCCTCATATGGCGCGGTCCGATGTTCCGTACCTCTGGAACCGGAGCGACTCAACCGCCAGTTACATTCCATACCAGAGCTCAACGCTTTATGCAACCGTCGGACAGCCGACGGGATCATCCAAATTGTGCCTGAGCTGCCATGACGGAACCATCGCCCTCGGTTCGTTGATTTTCAACCAGGAAATCCCCTTTACTGGAGGTATGCGGTTCATTCCGGAGGGCCCTTCGAAAATCGGTACTGATCTGTCGGATGATCACCCTGTTTCTTTTCAGTATGACAGCGGATTGGCCCTGGCAAACGGTGAGCTTCTCTTACCTTCTACGATTCCGGCACCTATAAAGCTCGATAACAATCAGCAGCTGCAGTGCACGACCTGCCATGACCCTCATGATGATACCAACGGCAAGTTTCTGGTCGTGCCCAGAGAATCATCTGAGATCTGTCATGGCTGCCACATAAAGAACGGATGGAGCGCAAGCGCCCACAAAAATTCAAATGCCATATGGAACGGCATGGGGACCGATCCCTGGCCGAGTCCCTATTATGACGGTACAAGTGTCAACAGTGTAAGCCTCAACTCATGCCAGAATTGTCATTTCTCCCATTCTGCCGGCGGCCATGAAAGACTTCTCAGATATGTATTTGAAGAAGACAACTGCCTGATCTGTCACAACGGAAATGTGGCTTCCAAAGATATTGAATCAGATCTCTCAAAGCCCTACAAACATGCTGTACAGGATTACACCGGGATCCATGATCCTGCGGAAGATTACTCCGGCAGCGTTCAGGACCACGTTGAATGTACAGACTGCCACAACCCGCACTGGGTGAAGGCCTCTAATAACCCGCTGGCACCATCGGTTTCAGCTGTCAATGAAGGAACGACGGGTATCGACACAAACAGCCAGTTTATCCCTTTGGTCAATAACCAGTATGAGATCTGCTTTAAATGTCATGCTGACAATAACGTCATATCAACCATGCCAATAGACAGGCAGATCCAGCAGCTCAATACAAGACTTGAGTTTGATCCCTCAGGCCCCTCATACCATCCGGTAGAGGTCCAGGGAGTGAACTCAAATGTGCCGAGCCTCATCCCTCCCTTAAATGTTTCGGATGTCATCTTCTGCACTGACTGCCACAGCAGTGACAATCCGTCGGGCCCAAAGGGACCCCACGGCTCCAATTACCAGTACCTTCTCAGGGACAATTACATCACGCAGGATTTTACGATAGAAAGTTCTCTGAATTATGCCTTGTGTTACACCTGTCACGACAGAAACAATATTCTTGGCAACAACAGCTTTTCCTGGCATGCAGAACATATAGTGGGTCAGAGCACTCCCTGCTCAGCCTGTCATGACGCGCATGGAATCAGCACGACACAGGGAAATTCCCTGAATAATTCACACTTGATTAATTTTGATATTACGATTGTGCAGCCGGACAGCCAGGGAAGGCTGCGCTTTGAAGACAGCGGGACATTCAGCGGCAGCTGCTATCTCAATTGCCATGGCTCAGCGCATGAACCAAAACAGTATCCTTAGGCCTTAGCCTTTAAGCTGAATCGGTACGTACCATCTACTACCGTTCATCAGGCAGAGAACAGAAAATAAGACACAAATCGGAAAGGAAAAATATGACATTTATGAGAACTGTAAAATTTATCATGGCCGTTTTCATTCCTCTTTTACTGGGATTGCTGTCAAATCCGGCAGCGATGGGGGCAGACGATGCGGAGGTCATTCACACGGGAACCGTTCTTTTCAGCCAGATTGAAGGCAAGTACGCCTACATTCAGCTCGATGTTGAAGGGAAGGAGGTCTGGATTGCCACGCTGCCTGAATTTTTAAAGGTCAAGCTGTCAAATGGAGACAAACTCGAATACAGCGGCGGACTATTAATGCAGGACTTTAAAAGCAAGGCAATGAAAAGAACGTTCGACTCCATCATGTTTATAACAAAAGTGCATGTCATCGAAAAAGACTCGATAAAAGTCCCTGCTGACAAAGTTCATACAACCTCGAAAGCGGAGGTCAAGATCCTGCCGCCGACAAAAGGGGACATTGAAAAGGCAAAAGGCGGCAAGACGATTGGCGAAATATATTTTCAGCGCGAACTATTGAAAGACACCGTTGTTACCCTGCAGGCACGGGTGATGAAGGTCAGTAAAAATATCCTCAAGAAAAACTGGGTCACCCTGCAGGACGGGACCGGGAATCCTCCGGATGATAAGATAACGTTCACGACAAAAAGCACTCCCGGGGTCAATGAAACAATTACTGTCAAAGGTCTTGTCAAAACCAATATCGACCTGGGCGGAAGCTACCAGTACAAAGTGATACTTGAAGATGTGAACCTGAGCAATGTGCAGGAGGAGGGCTCCAGTGAAACCGGAAGAGATAATTAGAAAGAATCATGCGAGGAATTTTCTCATTATCCTGCTGCTGATTCTCTTTGCCGGCACCGCTGCATCAGCTGTCATCCTCTACCTGGATATCTACAGACCGCTGAATACCCATTACAGTGCGATACTGACCATAATGACCGGGGTAAAAGATACCCTGATAATGAAATCATTAAAGATTAATGCCCTTTTTTTTCTCCTGATCGCCGCCGGTGTAGGCATATTGACATTACTGTACACGCACCGGATAGCAGGCCCTCTTTACAGAATACAATTGTATGCAAAGTCAGTTTCGGAGGGGAAGCTTGATACAGAATTAACATTTCGTCGCAAGGACGCTGTCACCACGTTTGCGGAGTCCCTGAATGCAATGAGAAAAAATTACGGAGGGAGCGTTTCCCGGCTTTCATCTGAGGTGCAGGCATTAAAAAACAGTGTCAGGGACCTCCGGGAAACAACGGACAGACATGATGGTTCGGATTCTGAATTCAAAAAATTATCATCCATAGACAGCACTATTAAAAATATTATCGAAACGTATAAATGGTAACACTGAGACATTCCGCATGATGAAAATCAGATTCATTCTTCTGCCGGTCCTGCTCACCGGCCTTGCGGCTTTTGTGTATGCGGTATTTCAGCCTCCTCACCAGTTCTCCGAACGTGACTGCTCTATCTGTCATATAGACGCTGAGAACAGTCCTGATGCGATAAAAAGCGATGTTACGTATTCATGCGAAATCTGCCATGCTGACCATACTGCCGCACAGTCTCATCCCACTGACGTGAACCCTACCGTTGCAATTCCGAATGACATGCCGCTGTTGAAAGGTAAAATCACATGCCTGACCTGTCATTACGCCCATGCTGCAGACAAGAACCCGTTTCGAAGAAAAAATCATTATTTTCTCAGAAGGCCGATCAGGGGGATACTATTCTGCAGCTCCTGTCACAAAATAGATGAACGGAGGCATATTGTCTTCGGCAATGTACATAAAGGAGTTTACGAAGAAACTGACAGCAATACCCGTATCGATCAGATGACGCTTGAATGTATTGAATGCCATGACCGGCAGATGACGCAGGAACAGAGCCAGAAACTGGGAGCAGGCCGATGGACCCATTTCGGTCAGGAATTCAACCATCCGATAGGCGCTGTGTACAAAGATTTCGCAAATAAATATATGAACAAGTTCCGCCCTGAAATGACGTTAAGGAAAGAAGTGAAACTCTTTAACGGGAAAATAGGATGCGGAACCTGCCATAATGTATATTCAAAAGAAAAGGGAATGCTCATTATGAGTAATCTTGGCGGAAACCTGTGCACCGAATGCCACGTAAAGTGAGCACCATCCCGACATACGCGGCTGCGCAGGATTGCAGGGCCAAAAGAGGAGAACGATCATGAAATTCAGACGGCGAACATACCTTATTGACAGTGGCTTCCAGATCAAACTGATTCTGACCTTTCTGATCATCTCACTTATTGGCAGCCTGCTGGTTGTTGTGGTTTTCAATACCCTTGCGCTGAAAGAACTCGAGACTCAGATATGGAGTGTTCATATCAGCGCGCAATCTACCGGTGAAATCCTCAGGCCCCTGTTCTTCAAAGCAAACCTCGCCAGCATGGCCCTTATCTCCGCCCTGTTGATTGCCGGTGTAATGGTGGTAAACAGAAAGACTTCCGGGCCGCTGTACAGGATGTCCAGGGATATCAGAAAAATCGCCGACGGCAATCTCGGCACCACGGTATCACTCCGGGAAAAAGATGAATTCCAGAATGTGGCCGAAACATTAAACACGATGGCAGGGAAATTGAGGTCAGACTTTGCATCAATTGCCGATGCGTATTATGACATTTCGGAGCGCCTGGCCGGTCTGGGCACGCCAGACGCAAAGGGGGAAGCTTCTTCGAAGGATTATGATACGCTGCTTAAGAATATTTCAGATCTCGAGTCACAGCTGAATAAATTTCAGACAGAAAAAACCGTCATTCATTAAACCCGTACAGTTTCAGTTTGCGATAGAGGGTCCTGAGTCCTATCTTGAGCACCTTTGCTGCCTCGGTCTTGTTCCCCCCGGCCTTATTCAGCGCATCCATTATTGCCTTCTTTTCTATTTCAAAAAGGTTTTCAGGCATATGGCCGGATGCCTGTTTGGAAGACTTCATCGAAAGAAAAGGAGGAAGGCTTTTGACGGTAATTTCTTCATCAAGGGTCATAACAACTGCACTTTCAATACAGTTCATCAATTCCCGTATGTTCCCGGGCCAGTTATAGGACTTTATCATTTTCATGGCATTGGGAGAAATCCCTTTTATTCTCTTATTATGAATTTCGGCAAACCGGTTGAGGTGAAAGTTGACAATTAACGGGATGTCTTCCTTTCTTTCTCTCAGGGGCGGGACGTCAATCGATACAACTTTCAACCGGTAGAAAAGATCTTCCCTGAATTTCTCCTGTCTGACGAGCTCTTCCAGGTTCTTGTTCGTCGCCGAAATTATTCTGACGTCCACTTTTAATGTCTTGGTCCCGCCTACCCTTTCAAACTCCGATTCCTGCAGAAAGCGCAACAGTTTAATCTGGATGGAAGGGGGCAGGTCTCCAATCTCATCCAGGAAAAGCGTCCCCCCGTCAGCAAGTTCAAACCGTCCCTTCTTCATATACAGGGCGCCTGTGAACGAGCCTTTTTCATGGCCGAACAGTTCGCTTTCGAGAACACCTTCCGCAAGTACAGAACAGTTTACTTTTATAAAAGGCCCGTCAGCGGCTGCGCTATTGTAATGGACGACATTTGCGACCAGTTCTTTTCCGGTCCCGCTTTCTCCCAGGACCAGAATCGTTGCCTTGGTTGATGCGACACGCTGGATGACATCGAGGATTTCTTTGACCTTCTTTGATTTGCCCACCAGGGTGGATGAATCAAATTTCTCCTTTATCTGCTGTCTGAGCAGGATGTTCTCTGACCGCAGCTTCTTGTGCTCTATCGCGTTCTTGAGCGTTACTTCGAGTTTGTTCAGGTCAATCGGTTTGGTCAGGTAATCGTAGGCCCCTTTTCTCATTGCATCAACTGCCGATTCAATCGTCGAGAATCCGGTAACAAAGATGGTAATGATTTCCCTGGTGTCTGACCGAATTTTTTCGAGCAGCTCGATGCCGTCCATCTTGGGCATCTTCATATCGCTGAGCACTACTTCAATATCGTCGTTATCACTTAATAACCTGACAGCGTCATCGCCGTTTGCAGCAGTATAGGTGACATAGTCACCCGACAGGTACCGGGCAAGATTTTCACGCACCGCCTTTTCATCATCAACAATCAGAATTGACGTTTTCTTCACTTCCTCTTAACCCCGCTCCATCATCGGTAATATTATTTCAAACGTCGTGCCTTCCCCTACCGTGCTCGAACAGGAAATCTTTCCGCCGTGGCTCTCTATGATCCTTTGCACGATAGGAAGCCCAAGCCCCATCCCTCCTTCCTTGGTGCTGAAGAACGGGGTAAATATTTTTTCAATATTTTTTTCAGGGATTCCTTCTCCGGTATCGCTGATTTGTATTATAACATTTTCATCCTTCGCTCTGGAATTGATTTTCAGCTGTCCACCCTCACGCATGGCCTTAATTGCATTCTGTGAAAGGTTTAACAGGACTTCCTTGAACTGCCTCGCATCGAACGTAAAGTCACTGCCATTGCCCTGGAGATCAAGGCGGATATCCACCCCCAGATCTTTCGCCCCCAATGAAATGAGGTCGACAACTTCCCTGATCACATCATTGATGTTGTTTGGGAAAAACTGCGGTTCAGGGAACTTGGCAAATTTCACAAATTCCTCAAGAATATTATTAATCCTGTTTATCTCGTATTTAATAAGAGCGGCTGACTCATACGAACTCGATTCCATTCCAAACTTTTCCGCCAGCTCCTTCATCAGCATCTGGGCATTGATAGAGAGCGAGTTCAGAGGGTTCTTTATTTCGTGCGTGACACCCGCGGCAATCTGACCAACTGCAGCAATTTTCTCTGTTCGTATCAGTGCCAGCTGGGTATTCTGCAGCTTCTCGTTGGCCTGCTCAAGCTCCAGGGTCCTTTCTTTGACTTTTCGTTCAAGCTCTTCATTGAATTTTCTCAGGACCTCATCATTTTCCTGCAAACTTGCAGCCATCCTGTTAAACGATTGGTACAGCTGCCCTATCTCTGTCTTTGAATCCGTATACACGCGCTTTTCGAGGGTACCGTTCGCAAACTCGATAGTGGCCGCAGCCAGCTCTTTGATAGGATTCACCACCTTTCTCACAAGGGCAACGTGCCCTGCATAAATGGTCACCCCCCCGATGGTAATAAACACAAGGTAGATGAAAAGGATAATCCACATATTGGTCAGTGATTCATTTATCAAAATCGCTATCTTATCAGTATGTATCTTGTTTATTTTGTCAAGCGTATTTTCGAGTTCATAGGCAAATTCCTCCAGATTGATAAGCTTGTCTCTGTCAAAATTTCCTGTCCTCGAAAATTCTTCAAAATACTGCTGAACGAATCCAAGGCCTTTTATGTCATCAAGCATGGTATCAAGATATTTAATTTCATTATTTTTATCACCCTGCGATTCCTCTATTTCATCCGCCCTGTAATTTTCAACCCTCGATCTCAGTGTTGAGATCGAAGCAATGGCCTCTTCTGAAAAGAAAGGATCCGGATCAATAAGAAAATGGTGTATGGAAAGAACCAGCCTGTAGGACTCGGAGTGAATATCATCAATTTCGATGATATCCTTGCTCAATTTTTCAATATGATACGCATTCCGCAGGATGTTCTTTGTGAGATAAATGCTGACTCCCCCGACAAGAACAACGACCACAAAAGCGACTGCATTGACGATTGTTATGCTTTTTCCGAGCTTTTTAAGCATCAAAATATTATATGTTTATCCAGTCTACATGAAAAATAAGGTATTTGTTTGTGCTGAGCTCTGTTGAGTTATATTGGTGAAAAACAAGAATATATTATATAATATCCTTACAATTCTTTATTTTATACTAAATTGTGAAGGGATTACAAATGGTTATTGGCAAACCCTTTCTGACTGTTGAGCAGATTCAGGGAAAAGTAAAAGAGCTTGCAAACATCATATCGAGAGATTATGAAGGCAAAGAATTTCTCGCTGTCGGGATATTAAAGGGTGCCTTCATGTTTTTTCCCGATCTCGTGAGGAATATCAGAGTTCCGATGCATATAGATTTCCTTATTTCATCGAGTTATGTGAAGACGCAGTCAAACGGAAAAGTCAACCTGCATGCTGATATACGGAGCACGGTAGAAGGCAAACATGTCCTCATGATCGAAGACATCGTCGACACCGGCCTTTCACTGAATTACCTCAAGGACATGCTCCTTGCCAGAAACCCCGCGTCCTTGAAAATATGCACCCTGCTCGATAAAAAATCACGCCGGAAGACTGATATACCGATAGATTATGTCGGTTTTGAAAT
>Ga0209536_100006928_pt1 | contig 17244 bp, 14 predicted proteins | sample DeeMarSeWOR28_12_FD_187461 | JGI IMG/M metagenome (GOLD analysis project Ga0209536, IMG submission 187461) | Marine sediment microbial communities from White Oak River estuary, North Carolina - WOR-2-8_12 (SPAdes) (version 2) | ecosystem: Environmental > Aquatic > Marine > Intertidal zone >... | reverse complement strand
TGTCCTGCGGGCCCCAGGCACCTGAATTCCAGTTCCGGATAATCGTGCCTCCGACTTCTATTGAACCTGTATCAAGAAAAGTTGTTTTCGGTTTGACAGCACCACCATCAATCGCGGCTGCCATCGTCAAGACTTTGAACACAGAGCCTGGCTCGTAGGTTTCACTTACCACCCTGTTAAAAGGTGTTGAGCCTTCAAAAACTTCGTCGTATCGCCAAAATTCATTGAGGTCCAATCTGGGTGATGTTGCGGCAGCCAATACATCTCCTGTCGCGGGATCCATAACCACGATCGTTGCTGACTCTGCACCGCTTTCTGAGATTGCTGATTCGACAATCTTTTCCAGTTCTGCTTGAATCACGCGGTCTATTGTCAGGATTAGGCTTGAACCTTCTGGGATATTTGGAAATTCTTCAACCCGGTTGGGATCAAATGGTATCCATACTCTCCTGGGAGTTCCTGAGAGTTCACTGTTGAATTTCTCCTCAACCCCAAAGAAACCCTCTCCTTCCCAGTTTACAAAACCCAGGATATTTGACGCCAGGTCTTTCTCGGGATAGCTCCTCTGAAGCCGTGGCTCGAAGGTGATTCCCGCCAGGCTTGGCCTATTGGCATCCTTGCGATCACCATAAGCAACTATCATCTCCTCAGCAAGCTCTTCCAACCGCTGTTTTTGTTCCTCTGTAACAAAACGGGCTAATGTGACGTAAATTGCCTCACTTGAAGGTTCAGTACTGGCTGCTGAAAATATCTCATCATAATCTGCATCAAGCACTGCGTTGAGCGCGAGGGCAATCGTTGATGGATTTTCTACTTCCGCTAAAACGAGACCAACTTCATAGACAGTTTGATTTCCAGCAAGTAAATTTCCCCTGCGATCGTATATCTGTCCTCGGGCAGGAGTTATGGTCCTCCAGGTTCCTGAATAAAGTTCTCCTTTTTCCCTTAATGCTTCCGCTTGTGGGCTGATCTGGATCCTCAGCATTTGCACAACAATGAAAACAGCCAATGCTGAAAGCAGAATCCCAAGTGTTGTGAATCTCCAGCCTCCGCTGGTACTCATGGCTTCACCTCCTGGATGAGTGGTGAAGCTGGGTAAAACACTCTTTCCCTTAACCATTCAACAAGCGATTGTGTGTATTCCGGAGCGACTGTTGGTGCATTTGGAAAAGCATGTCCTGGTGATCCTGCCAGTTTAATCTGTTCAGGATTGGAATAGCCAGGTACCAGGATGTAGAAAATATCTTCGGATGACACTGGAACAAATCCCAGATCAAGGGCTCTTTTTTCCATCTCGGCATTAGATGATAAGAATGCAATCTGCGATTCAATATCTTCGATATTGCGACGTACATCTTCCATCTCTGCATACATAATCTGGATTGCTCTCCCTGCTGTCGAAGCTTGTGCACTCACGGATAAGTAAATGCCTGCTACCATGGCAAGAAGAATGGAAATCAGCATGAATAAACCGATCCACTGTAATTGTTTTCTCCAGGGGGCTTGGGAATATGCTTGTGTGATGTTCTGTACTCGATACATAATATTTATACTCTTGTAGATATTTAATTAAATGCTAAATTACTCGCGTTTTTTCTTGCAACCAATACACGAATATCTTGCAAGAGTGATGCCAAAGCTATTAACTTGAAAGTCTTTCCACAACACGGAGCCGGGCACTTCTGGCTCTTGGATTATCTCGAATTTCTTCTTCCTGTGGACGAATAGGTCGCTTGGTGATCAACTGGATCAACGCTTTATGTTCACAATTGCACACAATTTGATCTTGAGGGCAAATGCAATCCCTGCTCTCTTGGCGAAAGTAGTGCTTCACAATCCGATCTTCCAATGAATGATAGGCAATCACTGCCAACCTGCCGCCTGGTTTCAATGAGTCTATCGCCTGAGGCAATACCTCCTCCAAAGCTTGTAGCTCATCATTAACCGCGATTCGCAAAGCCTGGAAGGTACGCGTTGCTGGATGCAACCCGTGTCTTCCGCTGCGTGTTGCAGTTGCAACAACTTTCGCCAGCTCGACGGTCGTTTCAATCGGCCTGGCACTTATGATCGCTTTTGCCACCTGGCGAGAACGCTTTTCCTCACCATATCTAAAAATAAGGTCTGCAAGGTCACTTTCAGGGAGTCCATTGACCAAATCCATGGCACTTTGCGAGCCCTGTTGGTCGAAACGCATATCTAACAACCCTTCTGCCCTGAAAGAAAACCCTCTCTCTGCCGTGTCTAATTGCATTGATGAAAGTCCCAGGTCAAGCAGTATGCCGTCAACTTTTTGCCACCCCTTCGCATGAAGCTCTTTCTTCAAATTTGTGAATGATGATTGGACAAAGAAGATTCTTTCTAGGTAAGATTCCAATTGTTTTTGAGCTATTTGCAGGGCTTGAAAGTCAACATCAAATCCTAATATCATTCCATCTGGCTCGCTAGCCTGTAGGATACCGCGTGCATGTCCACCTGCACCTAGCGTTCCATCCACATAACGACCGGATCGTCGAGGTTTTAAGTAGTATATGATTTCATTGTAAAGAACTGGTTGGTGAGGCGGGTTATCTTTCATGGTCAGGTACCAAGAAGAAATCTAGCATCCATACCCGCAGTTATTCACCTGTGGATAAATCAATATCCATGAACCTTACCGCAGCCGGTTCATTCTCCTCCATCATTTCAACCTGGCCCATCCAGTGTTCAGGCGACCAAATTTCAAAATAATCACCCATACCGACAATTACTGCTTCACTATCAAGATTTACTTCATCACGCAAGAACTGCGGCACCAGGATTCGACCGGCTTTATCCATGACAACATGCTCTGCATTCGAGAACATCAACCTGCGCAGTACACGGGACCTTGGATCGGTCATGCTTTGTTGGTTAATGCGTGCCGATATTCGCTCAAAAATTGAGATCGGGTATACGTTTAAATTTTGATCGAATCCCTGGGTCAGATAAGCACCTTCAGCAGCCAACAGGTCCCGAAATCTCGCCGGGATAGTTAGGCGCCCTTTCTCATCTACTGTGTGATTATACCGACCCAGAAACATTTGTTCTAATTTGCCTTTAATGTACAAACGCCGGTTTTCCCGGCGCTCCACTTTGATCCACTTTCTCCCACAATCAAACACAGTATATACTAATTTACTATTAATTGCAAGTATTTTTCTCCAATTCCCCCACGGGTCCCCGGCAAACAGATTTGTAAGGTACAATTCTTGGATTCAAAAAAGACGCAAAATTTTAAACCGAAATTCGGAGAATTTGTATGCCGCATACCAATGATTATTCGATGTTATTCTCGGGGATTGATGTTGAAATACCAACGCTGAATGGACAGCACCGCAGATACATTAACCTCGATAATGCAGCTTCTACCCCACCCTTTCGGGGGGTGCTAAATTCTGTCAACGAATTCTCCAATTATTACAGCAGTGTCCATCGCGGCAATGGGTTCAAGAGCCAATTATCGACCCACGCTTATGAGGCTGCTCGTGAAGCTGTGATCAAGTTCGTCGGTGGAGATCCGCGTTACCACACTTGCATTTTCGGAAAAAACACCACCGAAGCGATCAACAAACTTGCACGAAGATATCCTTTCTCGGATCAACGAGGGATTGTTGTTACGAGCGGCATGGAACACCACTCCAACGACCTTCCTTGGCGTTCCGTGGCAGATGTTATCCATGTCGGACTTACCGCTGATGGACGGCTTGACGAAGAGAAATTCAATGAAACACTCGAAACTTATTCAAATAAAATCGCGCTGGTAGCAATTACCGGTGCATCAAATGTCACTGGATTCATTAACCCTTATCATTACCTGGCAGAAAAAACACATGCAGTAGGCGCAAAAATCGTGCTTGATTGTGCTCAGCTTGCACCTCACCGGAAAATCGACATGCTAGCAGTCAATGATCCAGCTCATATTGATTTTGTAGTTCTATCTGCCCATAAACTTTATGCACCCTTTGGAAGTGGAGCATTAATTGGACTGACCGAAACCTTCGAAGATGGTGTACCTGATTTAACTGGAGGCGGCACGGTTGATATCGTTACTTTGGATGAGGTGCTCTGGACTTCTCCTCCGGAAAGAGACGAAGCTGGAAGCCCAAATACAATTGGTGCGATCGCGCTGGCAGCGGCCATCAACCAGCTTGAGTCGATTGGTATGGAAAAAGTTGCTGAACACGAAGCTCACCTGACTTCATACACTTTAGATCAATTAAACAAGATTGATGGAATTAAAGTTTATGGAGACCCAGATCCAAAACAAGCTTCCGAACGATTAGGTGTTATTCCGTTCAACATGCAGGACATATCACATTTTCTTGTATCGGCAATTCTTGGGTACGAGTATGGGGTCGGGGTCAGAAACGGATGCTTTTGTGCTCATCCGTATGTGCTACACCTGCTGAATATATCACAATCAAGATCCCAACAGGTTCAAAATCAAATCATTAACGGTGATCGCTCGAACATGCCTGGCTTCGTTCGCGCTTCTTTTGGATTGTATAACTCAAAGGATGATGTGGATTTGCTGATAGATGCAAGCCAACACATCCTCGCAGGAAGATATCAAGGCAACTACATCCAGGACAGGGCAACGGGAGATTTCATCCCCCAGGGTTGGTCACCCAATTATGAGGATTATTTCCATATACATAATTTTATTAAATAATATCAACTTCACCTTCCACCGCCTATAGCGAAAGTGAAGTAAATTATCTATAGTGATTCTCCATTTCTGCTCATTACATCCATAACTGCTACGGCAGCAATATTAACAATATCCCTGACCTCATCTCCCGTCTGCAATACGTGTACAGGCGCGCCCATCCCCAACAGGATTGGACCTATTGCCTGAGCATTTCCTAATCTGGCAAGTAATTTATAAGCAATATTAGCCGCTTCTAGGGAAGGAAATACCAGTACGTTCGCGTCCCTTACCTGGCTGAATGGGTAACGTTGATCGATGATATCAGTCACAACGGCTGTATCAGCCTGCATTTCACCATCAATATCAAAATCAGGACAGCGCGCTCTGATAAGATCCACAGCTTTACTGATTTTTTCAGATAGTGGGTGGGGAGTGCTACCAAAGTTCGAAAATGATAATAGAGCCACACGTGGTACAAGACCCAGTTGGCGCGCGTAATTTGCTGCCAAGCAGGCAATTTCAGCCAAGTCTTCCGCAGAAGGGTCGATATTCACTGTTGCGTCGGTAAAAAGGAAGACCTTCTTCTCGACGATCATGATATAGACACCGGCTGCCCTGTTGACATTTGGCATCGTATGGTGAATCTGCAGGGCTGGCCGGATCACCTCTGGATAATCTGCAGTTAACCCTGACACGAAGGCATCTGCGTCCTTCATCTTCACCATCATTGGCCCAAAAACATTCCTCCGGCGAACAATTTTCTTGGCATCCGGGAGTCCGACTCCTTTCCGCTTACGCAGTTCATAATAAGCCTCCGCATACAAATCAATTTTTGGAAATGTCATAGGATTGACAGATTCAAGTTCGCATTCGAGACCAAGTATCTCCACCTTCTTTTGAATCTCTTCTTTATCGCCGACAAGGATAGGTATACCAATACCCTCGTCTTTGATTTGGGCAGCAGCGCGGATGATTTTTAATTCTTCACCTTCTGCAAATACGATCCTTTTCTTTGTTGCTGAAGATTTTGCTTTGTTCATGATGAAATAACGAATCTGCTGTCCCAAGCCCTGGCGGAAGGTAAGCTGCTCTTTGTACTGATCAAGATCGACCTTAATTCGTGCTACGCCAGATTTCATTGCAGCCTCAGCTACAGCTGGTGACTCCCAAATCATCACCCTTGGATCGAGTGGTTTAGGAATAATATAATCTGAACCAAATTTCAAACTTTCCAATCCATAAGCACTCAATACCCCATCTGGAACATCTTCTTTTGTCAGATCCGCAAGTGCGTGGGCGGCAGCAATTTTCATCTCTTCATTGATCGCTTTTGCTCGAACATCAAGAGCACCCCGAAATATGAATGGGAACCCGAGTACATTATTGACCTGGTTCGGGTAATCCGATCGTCCGGTTGCGACAATTGCTTCTGGTCGTACTTCTTTTGCTAGCTCGTAATTGATTTCAGGATCAGGGTTTGCCATGGCAAAGATGATCGGTCTTTCTGCCATCGTGTGAACCATCTCAGGAGTCAGAACATCAGCAACAGACAATCCGTAAAATACATCTGCTCCCCGTACTGCATCAGCCAAATTTTTTGCGTCTGTATCCTGAGCAAACCTTTGTTTATATTCGTTGAGACTCTCCTTGCGTTCAGTCGTCAGCACACCCTTGCTGTCTACCAGCAGGATATTCTTCCTCTGTACTCCCAGACGGACCGCTAATTCACCGCAGGATATTGCAGATGCCCCGGCACCGGAAATTGCAATCTTTATTTCTTTGATATCCTTACCCACCAACTCTAGGCTGTTGAGCAAACCCGCACTGGCAATAATCGCCGTTCCATGTTGATCATCGTGAAACACCGGAATATCTAAACTTGAGCGGAGTGTCTCCTCAATATAAAAACATTCAGGTGCTTTTATATCCTCCAAATTAATTCCACCGAATGTAGGAGATATGGCAGAAACAATCGATATAAACTCATCTGGATCGTTAGAGTCGACTTCAATATCGAATACATCAATATCTGAAAATGCTTTGAAGAGCACCCCCTTACCTTCCATGACCGGCTTGGATGCTAATGGTCCTCGATTACCTAAACCCAGGATAGCTGAACCATTCGAGATTACTGCAACCAGGTTTCCCTTCGATGTATACTCATATGCGGCTTCCGGGTTCTCCTCAATTTCCAAAACAGGAAAAGCCACACCTGGCGAATATGCCAGGGACAAATCCTTCTGAGTCGCTAATGGCTTGGTTGGGGATATCGATATCTTCCCTGGTTTTCCATCTATTTGGTGATATTCCAGAGCATCTTCACGCAAACTACACATAGTGCCTCCAGCAGCATCATTTCAAAGACAGTTTCAAGGTTATTTGATATGTGGGACCATCATTATACTTGGCAGCTACTAGTTTTACCTAGAATGGAAACTGGTAACTACCAATTCATTAATCCGCACAAGAATAATGTATAATACCTTATCTGGGACAGGAAGAAACGTTGTCCAGATAATAAAATTAAATATCGCTCGTCAGGTTAAACAAACTGATAATATGGGAAGTGTTACCGACAAGAATGAGCAATAAATCCGGATTTGTTTAGCCACGGAACACGAAAAAAGAAAACTAACGTACAAAGTTTTGGTGAATTCGTTTTTCTAAAGCAAATTGACTACCTTTCGATCGGTGAAATACGCACTTTTCGAGTGAAGGATCACTATACACAATATACTTAGCATGAAACTTGAATTAGTGTTTACCGATTGTTAAATGATTTCTTGCTGATTTGATTTACAGATCAGCTTGTTTACCAAAACCAGAACTCTAATTTTTCCTTGAGTAGTTTGCCGTGGCTAGATGGTTGGCTGCGGCGATTTTGTTTATCTGTATCGATATAAGTATGGCCATAATTCAGGAAGCATATATTGTTAGATGACAAAAACAATAACCAACTTGAAAGTTCAGAAACGAAATCAAGATCGATTGAATATTTATCTCGATGGTGATTTTGCATTTGGATTATCACGTTTCGTCGCAGCGTGGCTACAGATTGGACAAGAACTATCAGATGAGGTAATTGCAGAATTATTGGCAAGAGATGCCGAAGAAATTGCTTACCAAAAATCAATTCACTTCATTGGTTACAGAGTTCGATCCACAGCAGAAGTTGAAAAACACTTGAAGAATAAAGGAATTGGATCAGATACCATCAACCAGGTCGTCAGGCGATTAGAAAAAAATGGTCTTCTCAACGACAAACAGTTTGCAGAGATGTGGGTCGATAACCGCAATGAATTCCGACCTCGTTCGCACAGGTTATTGGTCTCGGAACTAAAGAAAAAAGGTGTAAAAAACGAAATTATTCAGAGCGTAATTGAAAAAACAACTCCAGAAGATGAGCTGGCATTTTTCGCCGCCCAAAAAAGGTTAACGCGCTATGAACATCTTGATTGGCAGGATTTCCGAAAGAAGTTAGGTTCATATCTTGCGCGGAGAGGATTTTCTTATTCCACGATTAATCCAATTATCACTCAAATTTGGGATGAGAAAAATCAGGATAAATGAGCAATATGTCCACGAAATACCTGTTGTCAGCTCAGAAAGGTAAATTATATGGGTACAAATGAAATAATCTTCGTGATAATCAGTCTCATAGTGGGTATTGTGATTGGTTATATCATCCGCCAGGTAATTTATATGAATCGCGTTGCAAATCAACGCGAACAAGCGGAAAATATTCTCTCCGCGGCAAATGAAAAAGCCAAAAATATCGAAATCCAGGCCAAGGATAATGCGATTGAAATCAGGCAAGCTGCTGAAAATGAAATTTCACGACGTAGATCTGAATTGAGTAAGGAAGAAGATCGCATATTGAACCGCCGCAACGAGCTCGATGATCGCGCTGAAAGATTTGAGAAGCGGGAACAAACCCTCAATAAAAGGCAAAGTGCGCTCGATAAACAATCCAATGAAATTGAAAAGATGTATTCACAGGAATTAGAGGAATTGCAGCGTATCTCGCAGATGAGCACAGATGAAGCACGGGAATCGCTTCTGAATGAGGTTGAAAAAGAAGCTCGTTCTGATATGGCGCGCATTATGCGCCAGATTGAAGCTGAAGCTCGCGCTGAAGGAGAGTCCAGGGCACGTAAGCTCGTAGCGAGCGCTATTCAAAGGGTTGCATCTGAGCATGTCCAGGAGGTCACCACGTCTTTCGTTCCGTTGCCAAATGATGAAATGAAAGGTCGTATTATTGGTAGGAACGGGCGCAATATCCATGCCTTTGAGCAAGCCGCGGGCGTTGATGTCATCGTTGATGACACCCCCGAGGCGATTACTATCTCTTGCTTTGATTCGGTACGGCGTGAAGTTGCTGTACGTTCGATGGCGAAACTTGTCTTGGATGGACGTATCCACCCGGCTCACATCGAGAAAATTATACGCAAAGAAAGAGATGAGGTCGAGCGCATTATCGTCGAAGCAGGTGATCAGGCGGCATATGACGCTGGTGTACCAGGACTCCACCCCGAGATACTGAGGACTTTAGGCCGCTTGAAGTTTCGCACATCTTACGGACAAAATCAGCTTGAACATGCCGTTGAAACTTCACAATTAGCAGGCGTTATTGCTGCTGAATTAGATGCAAATGTTGAAGTTGCCAAGGCCGGTGCACTGCTGCACGACCTGGGTAAAGCGATGGATCATAACACCGAAGGCACACATGCGATGATCGGTGCAGAATTTGCCAAGCGGTATGGAGTACCAAAAGATGTGGTTAACACAATCGCTGCCCATCACCATGAAGTCGAACAAGAATCTGTTGAGGCAGTAATCGTCGAAGCAGCAGATGCGATTTCAGGTGCTCGTCCTGGAGCAAGACGGGAAAGCCTGGAACAATACATCAAGCGTGTACGAGCACTGGAAGAAGTCGCCAATTCTTTTAAAGGCGTTAACCAAAGCTACGCTCTCCAGGCAGGTAGGGAAATCCGCATCTTCGTACGACCTGAAGATATAGACGATTTGGATGCAATTCGTTTGGCACGTGATATTGCAAAGCAAATCGAGGAATCGATGCAGTATCCTGGACAGATCAAAGTCACTGTCATCCGGGAAACCAGGGCAGTGGACTACGCGAAATGATTGTTTTTTTTACTGCAGATCAAAAAAAATCCGAGAAGTGTTCTCGGATTTTTTTTGATCTGTCACCGGCTTAATCATCGAACAAAAGGATTGTAAAGTCTTTCAACACCGACTTTGGATTGCGGCCCATGACCGCATAACAAAACGGTCTCATCCGCCAAATTCATGACCTGGGTATGAATGCTGTGAATCAGTGTATCGTAATCACCACCTGGCAAATCCGTTCTGCCGATACTCCCTTGGAAAATCACATCCCCACAGAATAATAAACCTTGAGATTGGTTATGAAACATCACATGTCCCTGAGTATGGCCAGGGGCATGCAGAACACGAAAGGTATGCTCACCAAGATGGAGTAATTGGTTATGCGTTAGATCTATCGTTGGTTCGGGCCCGGGATCAATTTTCATGCCAAAAAAAGCTGCCCCTCCCTGCATTCTCCATAGCTGATAATCGTCAGGATGCAAGGCAACTGGCGGTGGTGGTGTGCTGCTGTCTGCTAGGTCCCCTGCCCCACCAAGGTGATCGAAGTGAGCATGGGTTAACCATATACTGACCAGCCGCCAATCTCGATCTGCAATTTCTGCTGCGATCCTTTTTCCTTCATCTGCTGGATCAATTACCACTGCTTCACCGGAAGCATCATCAGCAACAATAAAAGTGTTGGTCATCACCGGTCCCAACGTCATTGAAACGATAGACAACATCTCGTAATTCCAAATCTCCAATCAATCTCAATAATAACAAGCAACGAAATGTAATTATCCCAAAAATATTAAAAATTATCTAGACCACTATAACCAAGAATTTCCTCCTATAATAGAATAAATTCATTCTGTACGCAGTTTGAATAAATACACTTATCTTCCTTTCCTGCATCCCATCCGGATAAGAAACACTGCAAGGGAGACTTGTCATGACCCAACTTCTAGTGATCGGAGGGGCTTCATCAGACCTCCTGCATTTACCTGGAAACCAATTTAGAACTGCCGGTGGAGCAGGCATGTATACTGCCATGGCTGCAAAAAGAGCCGGTGTTCGGGTTTCTATGTTTGGTCCAAAACCCCATCCTATGCCTGCAGAATTACACACAGTGGAGATCGATCTCACCGAGTGGCTCGGACCTGTGGTCCCCCTTGAGCATCTGCCGCACTTTGAAATCTCATACCTCAATGGAACAACGGATTACCTGGATTTTAATATTGATGCTGAATCCTCTTTAATTAGCAGCACCCTTCCAGAAAATTTATCCATCTATGATGTAATCCATGTAACCCCATTGGGGGAAATTGCAAAACAGCTAGAATTCATTTGGGCTTGCAAAAACAATGGTGCCAGGCGCATATCATCTGGAACTTGTTTAATGCATGCAGAAGAAGAGCCAGATAAAGTGCTCGCAGTCATTAATGAGAGTGATTATAGCTTTCTCAACCAGGCCGAAGCGCAGGCTGTTTTTGGATCTATCGACTCTGTATCAACTGAAGTGGGCAGATTGCTCTTCATCACCTGTGGTGATGAAGGTGCCAGGGTTGTGCAGGGTGAGTATGTTTCGGAGATTTCAGCGGTTCCAGGAGAAGTCCTCGACCCTACCGGTGCTGGAGATACATTCTGTGGAGCTACCCTCGCCCACCTCATCCTCGGAAGACATCCTGTCGTAGCTGCTCAGTATGCCGCGGCATTAGCCACAAAAATGATCGCATACGCGGGTCCATCGGCATTATTGAATGATGATCCTAATCCGGATTATCCACTAAAGAAGGAGGTCCTTGTCAATCAAGATAGGGTGCAGAAAGTCGCACAGCTTGTTGCTAATCTCCCTGATGTTAAACCGTTTGACTTTATTGGACCAGCCTTTCCTCTATCAGGCGATCCTCTTGCCCTGAACTGGTTCTTTATTGCCACTTTGCAGCAATTTGGATTCTGGACAACGAATAATGGCTTTTATGAAAAACCACTAATCGCCCCAATGGGTGGAATCATCCAAAAAGGATCAGATTACCTTTGGCACGCATATAAGCGTATGCTGGATCTCGATCCCCACTTCTTCACCCTCGAAAGACAGGCAAATCTCACACTTGATGAAATGAAGAATCTTTTTAAGGCAGACGATGGCTCAGATCCGATGCCAGCAATTGGCCTGCACCTCCAACAAGCCAGGCAAAATGGACAGGACATGCTGGCATTAAACCTGACACCCCAAGATATCATTCAAAAAGCCAGAATATCTGCTAGACCAATAAAAAAACTCTTCGAATTATTGGATCATGTCGGCGGGTATAAAGAAGATCCGCTTCGCAAGAAATCCGGTTTATTGGCTTTTATTCTTAACCAGCGGCCGGAAAATTTCCTTCAATTTGGAAAACATGAAGATGTCTCCCCTGTAATTGATTACCATGCAATGCGCAGTTGCTTGAGGATTGGTCTGGTTGAGATATTGGATACCAGCCTTCTGGATAAAGTGAAGGCAAGACAAGAATTAAATGTTGATGAGGAACAGGCGATAAGATTTTCCTCATACCAGGCTATTCAACAGGTAGCGAATTTATCCAAAAAGAGTATGGGAGCAGTTGATTGGTTTTTCTTCAATTCCCGCAAACGATGCCCTGAAATGACTGAACCAGATTGCCAGCAATGCCAGGTTGACCCAGTCTGCGCCCATGATAAAGACCTTTTCCAACCTATTTTTCGGACTACTTACTATTAATCAACACCTGATTGAACAAGATTCACAAGATTCTATTTTCTTCCCAATACAATATCAGCACCAGTAAAATCTTCTAGATTGAATAAGAATTCGCACACTGCAATTTGATCAACTTGGAATCCTAATCAAAGCATGCTAAACTGTAACATCCTAGATTACCTGGAGGAATTGAATGCCATTTCATCCACCCGAACCCTTCCGGATCAAGATGGTTGAACCGATTGAATTGATCAGCAAAGACGCGAGAAAGGCTGCTCTTAAATCCGCTGGTTACAATTTATTTGCACTGAATGCTGAAGACATCTATATCGATCTATTGACTGATTCGGGTACCGGAGCAATGAGTCAAGAGCAATGGTCAGCTCTCATGCTGGGGGATGAATCCTATGCTGGCTCTAGGTCATATCAACGACTTGCAGAAGCAATAGACCAGGTCTTCGGATTTAATTATTTCGTTCCTACACACCAGGGTAGAGCGGCAGAGGGGATCCTTTGCTCGATTCTGCTTAGAGAAAACCAATCAATCCCCTCGAACACCCACTTTGATACCACAGATGCAAACATCCGTGCTCGCAAGGCAAACCCAGTGAATCTGGTGATAGAAGAAGCGTACGATCCTGGGAATAAACATCCTTTCAAAGGTAATATGGACCTGATCAAGCTAGAAAACTTCATTTCCCAAACAGGTGCAACTAAAATTCCTTTTGGTATGTTGACCATTACCAATAATGCAGGTGGTGGACAACCTGTCTCAATGGAAAATATCCGCTCCGTATCAAATATCTATGCGAAATATGGAATTCCTTTCTTTATAGATGCCTGCAGATATGCAGAAAATTCTTATTTCATTAAGCTGCGGGAAACAGGATACGAGAACAAATCGTCCCTAGAGATCGCCCAGGAGATATTTTCGTATGCAGATGGCGCTACGATGAGCGCCAAGAAAGATGCTCATGTCAATATTGGCGGTTTTTTCGCAATGAACGACCAAGAGCTTTACCAAAAGGCGGGAAATGAATTAATCTTGCGGGAAGGATTCCTAACATACGGGGGGTTGGCCGGCCGGGATTTGGATGCCATGGCGGTGGGCCTTTGGGATGGGTTGGATGAAAAATATCTCGCCTACAGGTTGGAACAAACCGCATTCCTGGCAAACAAATTATCAGATGCTAGTATCCCAGTTATGCAACCTCCAGGTGGCCATGCAGTATATGTGGATGCTAGATCTTTTTTTCCTCATATCCCCCAATCCGAGTTTCCAGCGCAGGCGCTGAGTGTTGAGCTGTATCTCGAGGGAGGTATCAGATCCGTTGAAATCGGCTCTGTGATGTTCGCATATGTTGATCCTGCCACAGGACAAACAGTGTACCCCCAGCTTGAACTTGTCCGGCTCGCACTCCCCCGGAGGGTCTATACGCAAAGCCACCTCGAGTATGTCATTGATGTATTCAAACAAATCGCATCGAAAAAAAATGATATCAGGGGCTTGAAAATCATGTATGCCCCTGAACTTCTAAGACATTTCACAGCCCGTTTTGATCCTTTATAAACCAATATTTGAAAACTATGAAATTTTTCAGTTAGATGAAAGGTATAAATAAGAATAATTACGATGGCTGATCCAAGAACCGGTAATCTTTACAACAAGTGTTCCTGGTGCGGAAAAACCATCCAGGATGATGAAGATTATTTTGGATTCGGTGCAAGGGCGAGTGATGAGATGGTTTTGGCAGGTAAAGCAGGCCAGTTTGTGTCGCTTAATTTATCCTTGATAGATAAAACTGTGGTCGCCCTGGTTGCAAGTAAAACTGACACACCTGCGCTGGCAGGACACGACCTGATCTTCATTACATGCAGCGAGGAATGTGCTGAGAATTTAAAAGAGGCATTGGATCTAGAACGTGATGTCTTCTCAGACGATTAGAGATTAGATTTTATGTGCTGGGGAAAATAATATTCAACCAGATTTATCCTCCAACTCTCCTTTTGTCCTGTTCCAAAGTCGATCCAGGTCAGAAATATCCAGCTGGGTAATATCTTTACCTTGGTTGCGGACTTCACCTTCCAATCTCTCAAAACGTCGGCGAAACTTTAAGTTCGCTTTGCGCAGTGCACTTTCTGCGTCTACTTCATGCCATCTGGCTAAATTGACCGCTGCGAATAACAAATCCCCGATTTCATCTTCAATCTCTTCTTTTGTTTCAGCCCGCTTGATTTCATCTAACTCTTCAGAAACTTTCTCGTAGACTCCATGGATATCAGGCCAATCAAATCCAACCCGTTTGACTCGTTGCTGGAAGGTTTCAGCCTGAACGAGGGCTGGTAGTTGGGAGCTTACCCCTGTCAATACGCCGTTTGACCCTTGATCGACATGATCCCGCTCAGCTATTTTCAATTTTTCCCAGTTTTCTAACACCGTTTGTTGATCCTCGATTTCGAGATCTCCAAATACATGAGGATGGCGGTGGATCAATTTCCCTTGTATGCCTTGCAGCACTTCAACCATTGAAAACTCCCCAATTTCACCAGCAATTTGAGCATGGAGAACAATCTGAAGTAGCAAATCTCCCAGTTCCTCCTGCAATGCTTCCTGGTTCTCTTCGTCAATGGCAGATAGAACCTCGTAGGTTTCCTCTAAAAGGAATGGACGTAATGTAAGGTGTGTTTGCTCCCGATCCCACGGACAACCATCAGGAGCACGCAGGTGAGCAACCACTTCCTGCAGACTTTCGAAGGATGAGCTGCCTAGAAGAGGAGGGACGTATAATGCTGTCTGCAAACCAATATTTTCGTTTCTATCGATTTTGAATAACTCCAATGGTTCAACCTGAGCATTCACTGTCCCAGCATTATGAACCAGGAATACTTGGTGATCATCCGGGTAGACATTCATCAGGGTGATCTTTACTTCCGATGCAAGAATTTGTGAATAAATCTGACCAATTAGAGCTGGGGCAGATGGGGGAAAAGGTGGATGGTGGGCAATTGCCAGTTCCATTGCATCAATTATCGATGTCTGAGGCAATGGATCTCTTTCCAGGACACTTAGTGCGGTATCGATAAAACTGATCCCTTCCACAACCTGGACCGGGATTTTCCTATCTTTTGCTTTCCTAATTATCTCTGGCGTGGTCGCTTCAGCGATAAAGGGATGTCCGGGAACAGCATAAAGAACTCCAGATTGCCGCATGCCTAGATCCAAGATAGCATCGATGATTTTTGCGTATACTTCATCGAATGAGAAATTCTGCTCATAAAGATGATCAAAAGACATGACCGTTAGGTGATCAGGCAGTGCTGGTACTGCCGGATGCAGCTTGGACCGCAGGTGTACTTCCTCTGCCCTGTTCAATATCTCCCAAGCCTGGCGGGAGATCATCGTTGGATCTCCGGGTCCCAGACCAATAATCGTGATTCCTGGTTGGTTCATATGAGTGGTTCCCTATTCGTATCTAATGAAAAAAATAATTTCAGACATAGACTTGGAAAACAACAGATTCAATTTCATCCCGCATAGATAAACAGCGTGGTAAATTTAAGTACAAAAGCGTGAGAAGGTTCTATGGGTCTATTATCAATCACCCATTAAAACGTTCTCACGCAAATCTTAGCAGGAAAAAATTAACGCTTCGTGTAAGTAGGAGCTTTTCGAGCGCGTTTCAAACCTGGCTTCTTGCGCTCCTTCTCACGTGGGTCACGTGTCAGCAGACCCGCTTTTCGCAGTGGGGGTTGGTAATCTGGTACCATCTTGACCAATGCACGAGCTAATCCTAGCTTAATTGCATCAGACTGCCCAGTAACACCACCGCCCTTGACGAGAACGGTGACATCCAGCTGATTTTTACTTTCACCGGTTGTATCCAATGGCGCGAGGATGTTTTCCTTGTCACCAACTCGAGGGAAATAATCCTCGAGGGTTTTTCCGTTCACCACAAAATTTCCACCACCACTCATTATGCGAACTCTTGCAGTGCTGGCTTTGCGGCGACCAACTCCTTCGTAATACTGAACGGCCATTATTTCTCCTTAAATCTCTACCTGGACAGGTTCCTGTGCCTGATGTGGATGATCGGGTCCAGCATAAACCTTCAACTTCTTAAGCAACTTGCGCCCATAGCGATTATGGGGAAGCATCCCCCAAACCGCATCCCTGATCACTCGGTCAGGATGTTTAACAAGCTGGTCTCGAAGGTTAATTTTCTTCAATCCACCCGGATACCCACTGTGACGGTAATAATACTTCTCTTCCATCTTATTACCTGTAACCGTGATGTGTTCTGCGTTGATAACAACAACAAAATCACCGGTGTCTACACCTGGAGTAAAGGTTGGTTTATCTTTACCAAGCAAAAATGCAGATATCTGGGTTGCCAGGCGGCCTAAATTCTTCCCGTTGGCATCAACCAGCTTCCATTCGTGGGTGAGATCACCCTTCTTTGGTACATACGTTTTTTGCACAGAAACTCTCCACTATATCTTCTGCTCATCCTACGATGAACAATTTTTCTTAATATTTCCAGCCTAAACCGGATATTTAACTTCCTTTAAAAACAAACCTCTTGCTGGCGCTAGTCCTTGGACCATCTCCGCGTGTTCTTCACGTAGAAAATTCTCAAGTTCGTCAGGTGACCGAGTGCCATGACCAACCTCTACTTGATAATTTACCAATCTCCTGACCATGTGGTATAGATACGCATTTCCCGAAATTTTAAAAACTAAAATTCCT
>Ga0209536_100006927_pt1 | contig 17246 bp, 19 predicted proteins | sample DeeMarSeWOR28_12_FD_187461 | JGI IMG/M metagenome (GOLD analysis project Ga0209536, IMG submission 187461) | Marine sediment microbial communities from White Oak River estuary, North Carolina - WOR-2-8_12 (SPAdes) (version 2) | ecosystem: Environmental > Aquatic > Marine > Intertidal zone >... | reverse complement strand
CCTTTAAAAGTTGAAAGCTTCATTTTGTCTACTATACAATTGTCAAATGAGCCTTCCAACAATCCCGTATCATAAACCACTTTAAATTCATCGTCAACCTTTTCGATCAGACTAAAGGAAATTCCCCATCTGTTTTTTTCCGATACTTCTGTGCCTGCGACAATAGATTTGGATTCTTCCGAACTGAAACCACCGGAAGCAACAAATTTTACCTCTTGATCAATCAATTGTGATGCAAGGTTTTTTATTGCACGCATATCATTATAATTCAAAGGTTTAGTATCTTTCTTTCCGCAGCCGGCTAAAAAGATAAGAGGCATTATAATTCTAATTATTTTATATATATTATTTAATAACAACTTTGGTACCTACTTTTACAATTGAATACAGTTCCTTCATATTTTCATCGCTCATTGCGATTGAACCATTTGTCCAGTTAAAAACAAAAGGTAGATTTTTAAAAATATAATTCAGTCTTCCTATGCCGTGGATACCTATATCTCCGCCGAGAGCTTTGTTATATTTTGTGCAGCCCTCGTAATAAAATTCAAATTTTATCTGATTGAATTCCTTTTGTGTAATCCATCCTTTGCGCAGTGCTTCGGCAGCGTCACTCAAATTAGGATAGTTTAACCGGAAAAAAATATTGTATTGGTGCGATGTATCAATCGCACATATTTTATATTCGCCAACAGGAGTAGCTTCGTCACCTGCTTTGTTTTTTATTTTATGAACATTTCTTCCGAAACTCACCCTGTAACTTTTAACAAATACTGTATCTTCATAAAGATTTAAAGTGTAAGTATCTCTATCTACAATAATATTTGGATCACTTAATTTAGTGAATCCTTTTTCAAGCATTGCATCTGTAATTGGAACTTCCCTGATATTTAAAATAACACCATAAACTATTACTCCTGCCATAAACAGAATTATTGTTAAGCTAATATATATTACATTTCTAACAGTGTTTTTATCTATATATTGCTTAAGTAATGCAAATAGTTTTCGTACTGTATTTGATGCTAAGTTTTCTGACACGTAAAGCTACAATTATTAAACACAAATTTTTATTTTAATTATAAAATTTACTCAAAAATAGTATAATTATTAATTCCATTAAATTTTCACCTTTTTTATGAAGATATGCATAGAAACCTGTCGGTAATATTTATCACCATTTTGTTAACACTTAAATTTATTACTGTAGATACAAATGCTCAGATTAAAATTAAAGCTGTTGGCGATATCATGCTTGGTTCTGTTACTCCAAAAGAAATATTACCTTCAGAAAATGGTAATGAGTATATCCGATCTGCAGGTAATTTATTAGATGGAGCCGATATTGTTTTCGGCAATCTTGAAGGAAGTTTTATTACCGACGAAATGGAACCAATGAAATGCAAGGAGGCGTCGCGTAAAAGAAAAACTTGCTATGAATTTGGTATGCCCGATTACCTTGCTGTTTCCCTTAAAGAACTTGGCTTTAATGTCATGAACCAGGATAATAATCATTCCCAAGATTATGGTTATGAAGGTTATATTTTTACACAAAAAAAATTAGACGAATTAGGCATCAAGTTTATACCTAAGAAAGGTCTGGCAGAATTTGAAATAAACAATGTGCGTATTGCATTAGCGGCATTCGGATATTCGGATGAATCATATCATATTTCTGATCTGGAAAATGCAAAAAATGTTATAAATAATTTAGATGATAAATATGATATAGTAATCGTTTCATTCCACGGCGGTGCAGAAGGAAGCAATGCACTTCACATAAAAGATAGTACAGAAACTTTCCTGAGTGAAAACAGGGGAAATGTAATTGCTTTTGCCCACACTGTAATTGATGCCGGCGCAGATATGGTGATTGGGCATGGACCTCATGTTTTGAGAGCAATGGAAGTCTACAAAAATAAACTAATTGCTTACTCACTCGGTAATTTTTTAACGTATGGTAATATAAATATAAGCGGAATTAATGGGATAAATGTAATTCTTCAAGCGGAACTGGAGAACAACACAGGTAATTTTTTACGAGGCAAACTAATTTCCATTCGACAGATTGGAAATGGAATTCCAGCACTTGATGAAACAGAAGAAGGCTATCATCTAATAAAAGAATTAACATCAGAAGATATTCTAAAGGCAAACATTCTTTTTATTGATTCGCTTAGAATTTATAACTCTGAGACGATTACACCGCCGACTAAACCGATGATGTCGTGCAGAGATGAAATAAACATCGGGGTAAAAATTAAATCCGGGACAGAAAGTAATCAATGGTTAAACTTCCATAATCTCAGATTCTTTATGTTTAAGGATATCATCAATTAATTTAATATGGCCATCTGTATACTTTTGAACTTCATCTTCTGCATCTAACAGCTGGTCCTCAGACATCTTCTTTTCTTTTTCTTCTTTTTTAAGATGATCGTTCGCATCTCTTCTGATGTTTCTTATAGCAATTTTACAGTCTTCACCAAATTTTTTGATAAGCTTAACCAGTTCTTTCCTTCGTTCTTCTGTTGGAAGCGGAATAGGAACTTTTAAATTGGTTCCGTCATTAAGGGGATTTAGCCCAATGTTTGCTTCAAGGATTGCTTTTTCAATAACTGGTACCATTGGTTTTTCCCAGGGAGTGATAGAAAGTGTGTGAGCATCCAAAACCGATACATTACCAACCTGGTTTAAGGGAACCGCACTTCCGTAATAATCTACTTTAATACCATCCAGCAAAGCAGTTGTTGCTTTCCCGCTTCGTACTTTTGCAAGTTCATTTCTGAGCGCTTCAATTGATTTATCCATTCTTTTTTTTGCATCTTTTATATACGCGTGCATTTTTCTCCTCCGCTCAATTAAATTTTTTCAGTTACTTTAGTATCATCATTTATTACAGTACCTACATTTTCTCCTTTAACCAGTTTATATAAATTATCCGGTACATCCATATTAAAAACTATCATGGGTAAATTATTTTCCTGGCAAAGACTAACTGCAGTTAAATCCATTATCCTCAAATTTTTCTTAAGAATTTCCATGTAGGTTATTGAATCAAATTTTACTGCGTCATGATTTTTTTCCGGATCGCTGTCAAACACACCGTTTACCCTTGTTCCTTTAATTATAACATCGGCATTAATTTCAACCGCTCGTAAGGAAGCTGCCGTATCCGTACTAAAATACGGATGACCCGTACCAGAGCCCAAAATTACAACGCGTCCTTTTTCAAGATGTCTCATTGCCCTTCTGCGGATGTATGGTTCGGCAATGGCTTCCATTTTAATTGCACTCATTAATCTAGTAGTTATCCCCGTTTTTTCAATAGCATTCTGCAGTGCAAGAGAGTTTATCATCGTTGCAAGCATTCCCATGTAATCGCCTGTTGCCCTGTCAATTCCCTGTGAGCCGGCACTTAATCCTCTGTAAATGTTTCCTCCACCAATTACCAATCCTACTTCAGCTCCTGCATCGTGAACTTTTTTTACTTCCACAGCAAAAAATTCCAATACTTTGTTGTCGATTCCAAATCCCTTTGTGCCCATAAGTGATTCGCCGCTAAGCTTCAAGAGTATTCTCTTATATTTTAGTTTATCCATAAATCTGAAATTATTAAATATAAAATTTTTATTCTGAAATATTTCTTATCTGTTCCTGCCATATAATTTACGCAGTAAATATAAAAAAAAAGTCTTAACATTGTTAAGACTTTTGATTTAATTTTTATTTATCTTCATCGCCCAAATGAAAGCGATGAAACAATGCTATCTTTATTTCGGAGTTATGTTCTGTGTTAAACTCTTTAATAAGATCACCAACTGTTTTAGAATTATCCTTAATATAAGATTGTTCCACAAGGCAGTTTTCCTGATAAAATTTGTTCAATTTACCTGTTGCGATTTTTTCAAGAATTTGTTCTGGTTTACCTTCTTTACGGGCAATCTCTTTATAGATTTCAATTTCTTTTTCAATGGTATCTTTAGGAATATCTTCACGATAGACGCTTATCGGATTCATAGCCGCAACCTGCATGGCAATATCTTTACCAAGTTTATAAATCTCGTCAGCATGATCAGTTACATCATCAAACTTAATAAGCACACCAAGTTTAGAACCCATATGAATATAATCAACAAGAATTCCATTCGATGCTTCTTCATCTGCAACTCTTGAGATTTCAACTTTTTCCCCAACTTTTCCGAGTACTTCGATAACTTTCTCTTTTAATGCAGAATTCTTATCAAGAAGCTCCTCCACCGAGGAAGTTTGGGAACTAAATACAATTTCAATTACTTCATTAGCAAGATTAACAAAGTCATTATTTTTTGCAACAAAATCGGTTTCACAATTTACTTCGGCAATAGCACCATGTCTTCTATCTTCAGAAATTTTTGTTACTATCAATCCTTCGTTAGCTGATCTCTCGGCTCTTTTAGAAGCAATGGCAGCACCTTTTTTACGCAGGATTTCAATTGCTTTTTGCATATCGCCGTCAGCTTCGGTAAGGGCTTTCTTGCAGTCCATCATACCGGCGCCGGTTTTCTTTCTTAACTCATTTACTAGTTGAGCAGTTATTTTCATTACTTTTGTCTCCATATCAGTTTAATATTTTATTCTGAATCTGATGATGAATTTTCTTCTTTCACTTTGATTTCATCTTTACCTTTACCCACGTTTACATTTTCTACCTTGTTCTTATCATCAGATTCTTCAGTCTTTACATGCTTTTTATCTACTTTCGCATTTTTTTTACTTTCATCAACTACTTGTTGAACTTCAGTTTCTTTTTTCTCTTTAGCTGCTTTTTCCTTTTCGGCTTTCTTCGCTGCTCTTTCAGTTTCTATTTTTTTCTTTTCTTCTTCTTTTTCTTGTTCGCGTTCTTTTTTCACTCTTTCTCTTTCGGCAGCTTCCTCGGCTCTTTTCTCTTTAAGTTTTGCCTCGCCTTCTAAAATTGCATCAGCCATAGTGCTGGTAATAAGTTCAATTGTTTTAACGGCATCGTCGTTTGCAGGAATAATGTAGTCTATTTCATCAGGGTCGCAGTTAGTATCAACGATAGCAAAAACGGGGATATTTAATCTGCGTGCTTCTTTAACTGCTATTGATTCCTTCCTGATATCAACTACAAAAAGTGCACCGGGCAGTTTATTCATAGATTCCACACCGCCGAGAACTTTTTTCAGCTTACCGTGCTCTCTTGATAAGAAAAGAATTTCTTTCTTGGTAATTTTTTCAAAGGTTCCGTCTGTTTCCTGTTTTTCTATGTTGTGAAGTCTTTTTACACTCTTTCTTATAGTAGAAAAGTTTGTAAGCATTCCACCGAGCCATCTTTCGCTAACCCAATTAGCACTACATTTTTTTGCTTCCGCTTCAATAACACCTTTCGCCTGCTTCTTTGTACCGACAAAAAGTATGGTTTTCCCTTCGGATGCAACCTGATTAATTTTTTCGGCTGCTTCATCAATTAGTTTTTGGGTTTTCTTAAGGTCTATGATGTGAATCCCGTTTTTCTCCATAAAAATATATGGTTTCATTTTAGGATTCCAGCGGCGTGTTAAGTGTCCGAAATGCGCACCTGATTTGATAAGCTGAATTAATTCAACTCTACTCATAATATTACTCCTGTTATTTACTTCTACTTTCCTCGGCTTTACCTTTCATCCCAATTTTTTGGGACACAGGAGGTAAATCAGAAAGTATGAATGATTATTAAATAATTATCTCTTAGAAAACTGAAATCTCTTTCTTGCCTTTGGTCGTCCGTATTTTTTTCGTTCAACCATTCTTGGATCTCTTGTCAAATATCCTTCAATTTTAAGTTTTGGTCTGAAATCGGGATTGAGATCAATTAAAGCACGTGCGATACCCAATCTTATTGACTGTGCCTGACCTGTAGTTCCTCCGCCTTTAACATTAACAAACACATCATATTTATCTTCAGTTTCAGTTAATTTCAACGGAGCTAAAATATCGTCTCTGTTAGTTAATTGAGGAAATGCCTTTTCAAATTCTATTTTGTTAACTGTAACTTTTCCGTTTCCGTTTCTTAAAATTACTCTGGCAACCGAAGTTTTTCTTCTTCCAATATAAATCTTATCGGTCATTATTTCTCCGTTAGAATTAATGTTTCTGGTTTTTGTGCAGCATGCGGATGATCTTCACCAGCATAAACTTTTAATTTCTTTATCAATCTTCTTCCAAGCCTGTTTTTAGGCAGCATACCCTTAACAGCATTCTGTATAACAAACTCAGGCTTTTTCTCCATCATCTCCTGAAATGTAGTAACTTTTTGTCCACCTGGATATCCGGAATGGCGGACATAGGTTTTAAGAGTTTCTCTCTTGCCAGTCAGTTTAACTTTCTCTGCATTGATGACCACGACAAAATCACCGGTATCCATATTAGGTGTAAATACTGCTTTATTCTTACCTCTAATAATCTTTGCAACCTCGGTAGCCATACGACCAAGAACTACATCCTGTGCATCAACGAGATACCATTTACGATCCGCATCTTCTGTGCGAATAAATCGTGTAATTTTTTCCTGTTTCACTTATTTGTCTCCGTATCCAAAATCATTTCAAAAAAAGTCTACAAAGCTAATGGTAAGGAAGGCAAAAGTCAAGAAATGGGGTAATTGATGAACTGAAATAATTCTGCCCTCCTATAGGAATAAGAGGGCAATATTAAGATTATTTATTGTTTTGCATATTTGGCATATCAAACTTTGTGAACCCGGGAGGTGGCGAAAACATGTTATCATCAAGTTTCATGGCCTTTAGATCTATCACCTTAAATACAGTTTTTAGTTCACCAGAGGAGTTTTCCTCTTTAACTAACAACGGAAAATACCCTTCGCTCATAATTTCTTTTTGCCATTGAGAGCTTTCTCCGCCCTTAGGATCATCCATAAATAAAAATGATCCGAGTTCTTTTGTCATAAATGCCAAACCTTTCTTGCCTTCATCATTAAACTCAAACTCATCGCAACTATAACCCATAATTTCCTGCGAATTTCCGGTTTTTACGAAATACCCCTCTTCAACCGGCCCACTTTTTGAAATATCATCCATCGGGTCAATTGGCATTTCCATGTACATTTTCTGTTCATTCATTATAATTATCATAGCTTTTTTATCACCATCGTATATCATCGATCCCTGCCCGGCTGCTTGACCATCAGCCGCTTGAATCAGGAACTTTTTCCCTTTTACGAAATAACTGATTTGCTGGTTCTGACCTTCATCACCTGCCTCAAATGTTACCTTACCCTGAAAACTATCTTGAGCAATACTGAAAGAAAAATTAAAAAACAGCAAATAGAAAAGCGTTATAATTATTATTAAAATTGACCTTTGCATAATACCTCCATCACTTGAATGATTTAAAATTATATTTTTAAGCTTGGTCTAAAGTTAAGAGTTTTTAGTTTACAAATAAAACTAATCAAACAAAAACCGGATTGATTTGATAGTCAACGCTAAAAGCAGAAAAAAACTCTTTTGAAGCGTTAACCAAAATTAGTAATTTTTGTTCCTCATTTTTTATTTACAATAAAAATACAAAACAATAATGAAAATATTAATTACCGGCGGTGCAGGATTTTTAGGAATTAACTTAATACGATATCTCCATTCGAGGGAAAACGAAATTGTATCTCTGGATATTGTGGAATTTGATTATCCTGATATGAAGGATAAGATAAAAATAATTACCGGTGATATACGAGATAAAAATGCTGTCGCTGAAGCAATGGAAGAAATTGATGTTGTCATCCATACTGCTGCAGCGCTGCCTTTATATAAGCCTGAAGATATTTTTTCAACCGATGTTGAAGGAACGAGAAACCTTATTGAAGCAGCCGGGAATAACAATGTGAAACGTTTCATCCATATATCATCAACGGCTGTTTACGGTATTCCTGATCATCATCCGCTTTACGAAGATGATAAACTCGATGGTGTAGGACCTTACGGGAAAGCAAAAATTCAGGCAGAAGAAGAATGTTTGAATCTTAGAGAGAAAGGAATATGCGTTCCGGTTATTCGTCCTAAATCATTCATCGGACCTGAAAGGCTTGGTGTGTTCGATCTTTTATTCGATTGGGCCAAAGACGGACGCGGGTTTCCAATGATTGGCAATGGTAAAAATCGTTATCAACTGCTTGATGTTGAAGATTTGTGCGAAGCTATTTATCTCTGTTGCACTTTGGATGAAGAGAAAGTAAATGATACTTTTAATATCGGCGCAAAGGAATTCACAACAATGCGTGAAGATTATCAGGCCGTCCTTGATGCTGCCGGACATGGAAAAAAGATACGTGGTCTTCCGGAAAAACCGATAATTTGGACACTAAGATTTTTGGAAGCGTTAAAATTATCACCTCTTTACAAATGGGTATATGAAACAGCATCAAAAGATTCTTTTGTCTCCATCGAAAAAGCAGAGAGAGTACTTGGTTATACTCCAAAATTCTCTAATAAAGATGCACTTGTAAGAAATTACAATTGGTATGTTGAACACTTTGACGAGTTTAAAGATAAATCCGGGGTGTCGCACCGTGTGCCCTGGAAACAGGGAATTTTACGTGCTGCAAAAGTGTTTTTTTAATTAATCTACATATGAATTTATTATTATATATTTTTATAGGAGTAGCGGATGCAGGAGAAAAAAGATTATCTGAAAGATAAGATTGAACATATTGATATAAAATCGCAAAACGTTGTGCCGCTTGTTGAGGCAATGGAAAATATGGCATTCTCTGCCCGCGATCTTAACAACGCTGCAAGGATATACGATAGGATGATAGGCGATAAAGACTGCACTATCATTTTAACTTTAGCAGGAAGTTTGTTCAGTGCTGGATTAAAAAGAATTGTTTACGACATGGTAATGAATAACATGGTTGATGCTATAGTCTCCACAGGTGCAATTATGATCGACCAGGATTTTTTTGAAGCTCTTGGGTTCAAACATTATAAAGGAACACCTTTCGTTGATGACAACGAACTTCGCAATTTGCATATAGATAGAATCTACGATACGTACATTGATGAAGATGAACTACGAATTTGTGACGACACCTGCGCAAAGATATTTAACAGTATGGGCCCAAAACCATATTCTTCCCGGGAATTTCTTATTGAGTTCGGTAAATATCTTGAGAAAAACGGCGGACCAAAAGTAGATGATTCGGTTATCTGGGCTGCATATAAAAAGCACGTACCTATTTTTATCCCAGCATTTTCTGATTGCTCGGCAGGATTTGGCTTTATTGTTCATCAAACTGAAAATCCCGATTCACATGTTTCAGTTGATTCGGCAAAGGATTTTCTTGAATTGACAAAAATAAAACTTGCCTCAAAAGAAACAGGTATTTTTATGGTTGGCGGCGGAGTGCCAAAAAATTTCACGCAGGATATTGTTGTTGCGGCAGATATATTAAAAGAAGATGCGCCGATGCACAAATATGCAATTCAAATTACAGTTGCTGACGAAAGAGATGGTGCACTTTCAAGTTCTACATTAAAAGAAGCAAGCAGCTGGGGGAAAGTTGAAACAACTTACGAACAAATGGTTTATTCCGAGGCAACTTTAGCATTACCATTAATTTCTGGATATGCATATCATAAAGCAAACTGGAAAAAACGGGAAGCAAAAGAATTGCAGAAAATTTTTAAATCTGTGGATGTTCCTGTCTGAATGAATGATTTAATTAGATATGCCAGATCTCAAAGATCTGGCATATCTATAACAATAGGTCATTTTTTATTCCACAGAGACCACAGTTTAAAATATTTTATAACCGGATATAAAGAAGAAAAAAGCGCCCATAAAAATCCCTGCGTACCATTTAAAAAATTTCTGTAAATAAAATAATTTTTAAAAAAATAGACCGGAAAGCCCAGAACAATTGCGCCAATGCTTCTTCCTTTATTTCCTTCATCAAATAATACCTGTGCTGCCTTACTTGTATATGAGTTGAACTTATCAAAATATTGTTCAATGTTAGTATAACTGTAATGATGGAGCATGCTTTTCAAATTTTGCGTATCCCCTTCCAGTTTAACTTTTTCATGTACTCTATCCGCAGAAAAATTTCCATATACTCTGTTGAACAACCTCAAGTAATATTCTTTACTTTCCCTGCCGTACTTAAATTGTTTTCCTAAAAAAATTAGCGAACGGGGGAGAAAAAAACCATTGATCTTTATTTCATCATTATTAAATATATTTTTTATTTCCTCACAAAGCTCATCGGAAACAACTTCATCGGCATCGATACTTAATATCCAATCGTTTACTGCCAAAGAAACAGCATATCTTTTTTGTTCACCGTATCCGTTAAATTCTTTTTCGTAGATCCTGCAGTCATTCTCTTCACAAATTTCAACTGTTTTATCTGCGCTACCTGAATCAACAACAACAATTTCATCACACCATTTAACAGAATTTAAAGCTCTGCGAATATTTTCTTCTTCGTTAAAAGTAATTATTACGCAACTGATTTTATTTGGCATGTCTAAATTTCTTCATTTTACAGAACAGAAACTAATAAATTATTTATGTTGATAGAAGTTAGTGTATAATCTAAAATTCTGGAAGGCTACTTTCCTTGTTTCTCAATCCTGTCAAGGTACGATTCAGCTAAACCATGCGAGTTGCCGAACTCTCTCATATCCAACACCCTTTCATAATACATTTTAGCGGCAGCGTATTCTTCATTCATTTCTTTAATCATTCCAATATAAAGTGTTGAGTTAATTAAAAATCCCGATTCTCTGTCTCTATCTAGTTTGAGTGAATAGTTCAAACACTTTTCGAAATATACCTGCGCAGAATCATACCTGCTGTTTTTACGGTAATTATATCCGATATAGTAATTTGCTTCGCGCTTAACTGTTAGTGTGTTGTAGCCGGATTTCAATTTTTTACCCTTCCATAAAACGCTTTTGAAAATTGAATCGGCTAAATTCACATTACCTTTTTTCATTGCAATCCGGCCGCACCATCTTTCAAATACCGGATTGTCCGGAAAATCTTTGTTAAGCATTTTAGAATATTCTTCAGATGCATCATAGTCTTTTTCAAACCGGTAAAGGAGTGTCATTAAAAAATAACGTGCCTCATATTTTGTATATTTTCCATTTTGAGCAACATCTTTCAATTGCTTAAGTCCCAATTCTTTATCGCCTGAAGGCAAAAATATCATTAATGGTTTTACAATTGGATATTGTTCAGGAATAACCGATGCGTAGTAATTATAAATTCCGAAGCCAAGTTCTACATCGATATTATCCGGGTCAAGTTCACCTGCCTTCTCAACTAAAGGAAGTGCTTCCCTTCCGTCATCGACAGCACTCAACCAGCTTTCGCGCATTGCACTCAGCCTGCCCCTGAAACCAATTGCACCGCCTTTAAAAAACATTGCATCAACATTTTCAGGATCTTCTTCAAGAATTTTATCGCAATGTTCAATTACTTTTTCAATTTTTTCAAAGAATAGTTCATCACGTTCTTCTATGGAAGTATCCAGTAGAATCCGCCACCAATCAAGCATTGCAAGAAAAAATTTTCCCGCGGGATGTTGAGGGTAATCTCTAATTAATTTATTAAATGTTTTCTCAGCCTGGTTAAACTCTATGCTGTAGATCTGCTGTATTCCCTTCACAACAATCGAATCAAACTCAGCATCCTGTCCCTTTACTTGCTGAGTGATGATAAAAAAGAAAATCAGAGGTGCTGCATATTTATTCATCTGTTTAATTTTCTAACCTTTGTTGTGGCTAAGAATGATTGCATGGTTGTATTATTGAATGCAATAGAATTTAAATACATATAGATACTTTTCATAAATCACTTCTCATTCATCCATACCTTCATACGACCATACGGAATCCCAATTCGTAACTGCTTATGTGTGGAGTTTACTTAAAATATATCCTGAAAGCTGATCCATTGCAACACGTAACTGTTCCATCGAATCTCTTTCCCGAACGGTTACGGTTTTATCTTCCAGAGTCTGGTTATCAACAGTAACGCAGTAAGGTGTTCCGGCTTCATCCTGCCGGCGGTATCGTCTGCCCACAGCGCCTTTGTCATCGTAAAACACCTTTAAGCTTTTACGAAGATCAGCTTCAAGGTTACGTGCAATTTCAGGCATTCCGTCTTTATTAACAAGCGGGAAAATAGCTGCTTTAACCGGAGCCAGCTTTGGATGGAATTTAAGTACTGCTCGTTTTTCTCCTTTTACTTCTTCTTCATAATATGCATCTATCAGAAATGCCATAAACGATCTGCTCGCTCCTGCAGAGGTTTCGATTATAAAGGGAACGTATTTCTCTTTTGCAGCTTCATCAAAATACTTTAATGATTTACCGGAATATTCTTCGTGCCGGCTTAAATCAAAATCTGTGCGGTTGTGGATTCCTTCAATCTCACCCCAGCCAAAAGGAAATTCGTATTCAATATCGGTTGCTTCCTTAGCGTAATGTGCAAGCTTGTCTGCAGGATGATCGTGGTAACGAAGCTTTGAAGGTGTAATACCCATTGATTTGTACCATTCAAGTCTTTTCTCTTTCCAATACGCATACCATTTTGTATCTACGCTGGGATTTACGAAAAACTGCATTTCCATTTGTTCAAATTCTCTTGTGCGGAAGAGAAAATTCTTAGTGTTTATCTCGTTACGAAATGCCTTGCCTATTTGTGCAATACCGAAAGGCAGTTTTTGGCGGGAAGCATTCTGCACGTTAAGAAAATTAACGAATATACCCTGCGCTGTTTCAGGTCTTAGAAACACTACCGAACCGCTATCTTCAACCGGACCAATAAAAGTTTTAAACATAAGGTTGAATTTACGTGCTTCGGTAAAAGTGTTTTTGTTTCCGCACTGCGGACAGTTTATTTCTTCCAGCAGTAAATTACCCAGCCTTTCATTTTCCAGCACCAGATTGAAAGGATCTTCATCACCGGGATTTTTATAAATATCATTAAGTTTAATTATTAATTCTTCATTGTCGCTTAATTTTTGATTTAAACTATCAATAGCTTTTTTCTTTTTCTTCTCATTAAATGAATCACCCAACACATCCAGACGAAATCTTGATTTACATTGCTTACAGTCAATCATCGGGTCGGTAAAATTTTCAACATGTCCAGATGCTTCCCAGACCTTTGGATGCATAAGAATTGAAGCATCAATTCCTTCAATATCATCGCGGTAGGTCATCTCTTTCCACCATTCTTCTTTTATATTTTTTAGAAGTTCTACTCCAAGCGGACCATAATCCCAGCAGCCGTTCAAACCGCCGTAAATTTCGCTGGATTGAAAAACAAATCCTTTTCGCTTTGCTAATGAAACAATATTCTCTACGGTCGTATTATTTATTTTTTCGATGATCTTGACTCCTTAAATTGTACTTTTAGAAATTAATCGGACAAATATAGTAATAATGATTAAATAGATTTTTCAACACTGCTCAACTCCTGTACCAATAATTTTCTTATATCCTGGTGAGATTGATTCAGTTCACCATGTTTTTCCTCAACAACATTTATGAGGTTTAACGATTGAATAATATAACTTTTTAACAGTGAAGAGTTGTAATTTCCTTTGGATTTTTTATGTTTCTTTTTAAGTGAAGAGATATGTTTTTTGATTGTTTTAATATCTCCGCGATCAACCGGACCCGATAATGCTTTAGCAGGACCAACCGTTTTAATATTTTGTAATGTAGAATAAACAGTAGAACTAAGAATTTCAAAATATTTTTGTTCATCAACGTTATTCAGTGATAAAAGCTTTTGTGCATTAAAAAGATTGCCTGCCAAAAAGTTGGATGCAAAAACCCCTGCAAGATGATAATACGCTTTATCCTTTGAATCAATCCTGAATGGGATTAGCTGCAAGTCGATACAAAGCTTCCGCAAAAATTTATAAACCGGGTCATCATTTGTTTCAATTGCCGAGTAAACATTTTTAATTATAACAATTTTCTTTGATGGAAATGTCTGCATTAAATGGAGTGAACCTGTTTTTCCGCCTTTTACTTTTAAAGTATCTAAAACACTAATATCTTCCGCACCAGAAAAATGTATGAAAAAAGAGTTATTGAAATTTAAATTTAGTTTTGATAGTTGAACAGCAGTTTTTTTAATTTCACTATCAGGCACTGTAAGAAAAAAAACATTCACTGATTTTGAAATTTTATTAATATCATCGGAATATTTTTTTATACCAAATTTTGCGGTAAGTGATTTCGCAGAATTAATCTTTCTGCTGATTATTGCATCAACGATATATCCCTTCTTTAATAATGCAGAAGTCAGAGAGAATGCTATTCTTCCCGCACCAATTATTGCAATTTTAGTTTTCATATTCAAATTTAAGTAAAGAAAGGCTTTAAATTGCTTTACGGATTAAAATTCTGGGGACTTTGTGTTATATAAGAAAATAATTTCACGCAAAGAAAAAATCGTTTAGCTTGCGAAGGAATTTATCGTGTAATTTAAATTATAAATCAGTCTCCGTACACAACAGCAGAAAGATAACCCACCACTTCTCTGTTATCACCAAAAACATCTCCGGAATCACTGCGATGAACAACTAAAGCGTGATTTTTATCTTTTAGTGCTGCTGCTTTCATCATTGCAACAATTGGTCCGCCTCCACAGGCCTCGGTTTTATGGCTATCCAAATCTTTTTGCAAACCATCAAAATCAAAACTGCTTATTCTTTTTTACACGATTGAATCTAATTTATTTGCTTCCGATTTCGAGTGGAAGTGAGACATGTCGGAGCTTGAAACTATAAGTGTTTCAGCATCAATAATTTGACTGAGTTTTTTAGCAAGCTCATCAACATAAATTTTACTCTGTTCTCCCATTACAACCGGCACTATCTTAAAATCGTTTAACACAGATTGTAAGAATGGTAGTTGAACTTCAAGAGCGTGTTCATTACGATGACCTTCAACACCTTTGAAAATAGTATTGCTGTTTTCAACAAGTTTGTCTGCAAATTCCTTATCCACTTCCAACAATCCTAATGGAGTTTCATAAGCATCACCATTGTAAACCGAAATACCGGAAAAGTATTCGCTGTGACTTGGTGATATAATGATAACACGTTTATAATTTTTCCCCTTTATAAGATTATAAACATATGCTGCAGTCTTACCCGAATATGCATAACCTGCGTGAGGAGATACGATCCCAAAAATATTTTGTATATCGTTTACTGGTCTGGCAGTTTCTAAAAAAACGTTTATATCACTGCGTAATTGCTGTGGATCAGCGGGATAAAAATATCCGGCAACATTTGCAGAGCGTATTTTTCTCATCTCTTGCCTCCTTTATTTTTCGGAAAAAACGATTGCTGTAAACACTTTTATTTTCAGCATTCTTTCTTTCCAATATTCACCATACAATCCGGCTTTATGACAAAGTGATGTTAAAAATTGTTCCCTTGTAAAGTTATTTTCTGTTGCTACCTGTGGTAATAAAACTCCCCGACCTCCTTCTTCCAGCAAAAGCCCATGTTTACCCAGTTCAATTTCATCGTAGCTTTTAATCGGTTCGAAAGGTGATAAGACAGAAATTTCAATTTTTATTTTGTCAAACTCTTCACGGGTTAATTCTTTAAATCTCGGATCATTAAATGCTGCCGCCCGTGCAGATTCGCAAACCGTCTCAAACAATGGTTTGATAGCAATTATATAACCAATGCAGCCCCTTAATTCTTCATCAATTTTAAGTGTAACAAATGCGCCCATATTTTCTTTAAGCAACGGATAAGCTGTATAATTTATTTCAGGTTTTTCTGCTTCACCGAATGCAGATAGAATTGATTGCCTGGCAGCATTTAAAATTATTTCTTTTTCATCATTCGTCAGTTCCATCTTGCTCTCATTCTAAATCAACTTATAATTTTATACACTTTAAGTTTGATTTTTTCAATCAACAAGAAAAGAAGATCATCCATTAAAAAAAACGAATCCGGTGCAAATGCATTAGCCCGGGAGTTTAACGTTACTTCTAATATATTTTTTTTAGTCAATAAGTCAACAGCCCTGAAAATATTTTTCAATGTGTTATTGTTATTAACTGTATGAAAATTAAACAATAATATGTCTTCCATCAAAACATATTCAATCCCCCCGGTGATTATGTATTCTTCTCGAAGTTTGCTGAATACTTCTTTCCCTCTTTGTATACCTGATAATCCTGAATCAAGTGAAACGGGGAAATTGTAACTGCTGAAGTCTTCCGAATTGATAGCGTCCTCACGCAACAAATTAATCGCATCCGAATCAGTTCCCAATTCATCAATCACTTCACCCGATAAATAATTCAGGGTTACAAATTCCCTGTCTTCAAACCTTTGCTGAAATGCATATATTTTTTCATCGTTAACAAATAAAAAAGTTTTGTTTTTATCTTCCCATAATGTTCGTTTATCATTTATATCGTAAGCAATTATTCCGTTGTGCTGGGGAAGATCGGGTTTAACAAATTTATGAAAGAAAATCACATCATTGTAAATTGATTCTATCCCCAACCAGAATTTTTCATCAAGCTGCAAATTCTTAATTATCTTTTTTCCGTTATAAATGTTAAGACAATTGAAATATGCCTGCTTCTTCTCTGTATCCCTCTCTTCAATAACTATTTTGCCAGTATCTGTCGGGATTAATCTGAATATCTGTCGTTTATTATTATGTGAATATTTTTTTTTAAGGTTCATTTATTTTAGTGGTTCAAACCTTGCTGTAAAATGTCTCAGCATTGGTGCTTCATAAATAATTTTATAACCTTTAAGTTTTTTACGGTTATTAAATACTTCAAGAATAATTTCAATTAAGTAATCAACATGACTTTGAGTGTAAACCCTTCGTGGAATTGCCATTCTTACCAGCTCCATCATTGCAGGAATCAACTTTCCGTTCTTATCGTTTTTACCGAACATTACACTCCCAATTTCAACAGCGCGTATTCCGCCTTCAAGATATAATTCGCAAACAATGGATTGTCCGGGATATTGTTCTGGTGGAATATCAGGTAGGAATCTTTTAGCATCAACGTAAATTGCATGACCGCCGGGTGGTTCGATTATCGGAACACCTGCTTCAACAAGTTTGTTGCCAAGGTACTCAACACTTTTAATTCTGTACTCAAGATAATGTTCATCAACAACCTCTTCCAGACCATGGGCCACTGCTTCCAAATCTCTTCCGGCAAGC
>Ga0209536_100006925_pt1 | contig 17247 bp, 17 predicted proteins | sample DeeMarSeWOR28_12_FD_187461 | JGI IMG/M metagenome (GOLD analysis project Ga0209536, IMG submission 187461) | Marine sediment microbial communities from White Oak River estuary, North Carolina - WOR-2-8_12 (SPAdes) (version 2) | ecosystem: Environmental > Aquatic > Marine > Intertidal zone >... | reverse complement strand
GAGTCGCGGCTCGGCTGGGGAAGGCGGGGTGAGGGAGCTATGTCATCGTGGCAGGGGAGAGCGACGTGATCCAGTCTCCGCTGCGTTTCCAGCGTGCCTCACAGAGCTTCACAACCCGGCGTTGACAAACCAAGTGATGAAGATAAGCAGACAGGGTGAACCGAAAGTGAGGGGGGGACCATTCTGCCCTCAAGGAAGATGCATGTTGGATTTCATCGCCATGATCTTGGCTGGTCTTGGGCTTTCGGCTATCGGGCCTCCCCAGGATGTTGGCCCTCTAGCCGGAGCCCCCCCCCTCAACGATCATAGTAGGTGGTGGTGACGGTTATTGCTATCCGTATTTGTGCATATGACCGAGGTCAATTTGTGCGTATTTGTACCTACAACCGAGGCCCATCAATCCGCTTCAGGTCATGAGCTTCAGCTTGTTGGCAGCTGTGGCGCTGACCGACGTGTGGGTTCTGCGCGATACACCAAGCGCAAGACCAGCGGGTTGTTGGGGCAGGAAAACTGGCCCCAGAATGGCGGTAGCCGTCGACCCGAAACACCAACGGAGCTTTCAAGTAGGGAAGCCGATGTGTCTGGAACCGTAAGCCTGCCAGCCGAGCGTGTTGGAAGCTGGGGAACGCCGTGCCGTGGTTGGATCTCGAGTCTGCACGACCACCTCAGTAGTCCCGAGATCAGCAAACCCGCCGCCGAGGACGCATCACACTCCAACTGACTGCCTGATTCGGTTTGCTGCCTTGCGTCCTCTGCCCAACGCGGTGTCTAAGCCGCAAACCTGACCCGATTTTCCGGGTGCGTTGCCGCGCCATCGACGTAGGTGTGCTTCGCTGCAAAAGAAGTTCGTCTTCGGCCAATCGTACGATGATGCGCTATCCCAGATGACAGATGTCGCCGGCTTGGCCATTGAAACCTTGGACTGTGCGACGCTAATCCGTATGTGGGCCTGGCAATAAAAACAACGAGAGTGGATCGTCACGTCGGATTTCGTGAGGAACGGGACGCTGAACGCATCAATTGCACTCATGCAGTACACGTGCCTGCGATCTCCGAGGACGACACCGTGCCTAGTAGGGACTGCCGAGTATGGGCATGCATCCATGATCCGAAGAGTTGTAGGGTCATGTCTCAATGAGCCCTCGGCTTCGAGTGATTCCATAGTGCCAGCGATGCAATCCCTGCTGAGATGAAGCTCCTTCTCCATCTCATGTAGGGTCGGCACTCTGCCGAGTCTGGGGAAAGCCTCCAGGATGTACTGGTACGTCATCTGAATGCTGGAGTATTCATTACTATTCCCCAGTGGACCACCACAACTGCCTGTCATCCTCTAGGCCTCTCCGTGATGAGCATGGCTGCCGTCGAATGGACGGCCCACGAGCCGTGGTCACCGGTAGCTGCGGCAAAGATGCGATTGTCTTTCGTACCCAACCTCTGGGAAGCACGGAATGTCTCAGTAGGGACGTTCCCCTGTCCACCGATCACCGGATCCAATTCGGCTACGGTTTCGTCGTCTGGTTCCTCGGAGACAACTACGGTTTCATACCAGACAGTCATAAGGCGGGACTCCTGCAACTCCGCCCCCAGGTTGGGAAAACTCTGCTTCGCTGCATCCAGCCTTAGCGGACTGTCCTTCCGCGGGAGGCTGGATAGACTGCGATCGTCGCAACGAAACCTCAGAGATGGGATGGCAATGAGCAAGGGCCCCTTCTGCAAGTCCACGAGCGACGCTGCGGGCCACTCGGTCAACGTGCACCTGACCAGCCTGTTTGCGCTACGAGTGCGAGTGGGTTGGCCGCAGCGTGATGAGACTCGTCAAGCCCTTCACCCCACGAGCCGATCTGACAACGCGTTCGGCAGCATACCTGTGCCTCTCCCATCGAACCTCCCCCTCCAGCGTCACCCAGCCGTTTCGGACTGTCACTGTCAGACGTTCGTGAGGGACTTCAGTGTCGAACTTCAGCCAGTCTACCACAGCTCGCGCGATATCTTCGTCGTTCATGGGATGCCTAACCGAAGTCACGACTTGCTTCCCGTTCGTTAGCATGGCCTTTCCCAGGTGTCCGGTTTCTTCACCGCAGTCCTATTCATAAGCTTAGAGCCAAGCGGAAAGGCCGAAAATCAGGAATAGGCGCTACCACTGTCAGGGCTTCTACGTACCTCTATGGCATCCCCGGTAGCAGGCTTTCATGTTCAGTGCGAGCGCAACTGAGGACCACATTGTGACGCGTCGTCACGCTGTCGTCTTTCCAGGCAAAGGGCTTGGTGTCTGGGTGCCAGGGATCAAGCGCCTCATAGATGGCGTGCTCCTCGACGCGGCCACAGCCCAAGAAGCAATCTGACTGACGATCGTACCAGCCAGCCGAACGGATGTATCATCCCGACGCCCTGAGTGCCTCATGCCGAACCCAATCTGGCGGTAGGTATAAACCGGGACGCACATAAGGCCATGTCCGGATTTCCTGTGGCTCAGGTTCGGTGTAGCGTGTTCGTAGTTCCAGTCACCACCGGAGGAAGGACGAATGACTGCAATAGACAAGCGAAATCTCGGTGGCTCCAGGTTTGCAGTGTTTGGAAAAGGCGGTTCAGGAAAGAGCACCGCGGTTGTGCTGCTGGGACAGGCCCTCCGTGGCCGTGGCTACGATGTGTACATCCTTGATGCCGATTCTACCAATGTAGGACTTCATCAGGCTCTGGGTATCACCAGACCCCCCATTTCTCTACTCGACTTCTATGGAGGAATGGTGTTTAGTGGGGGAGCGGTCACGTGTCCCGTGGACGATCCCACACCGCTCGTTGGCGGCGACGTTCTGTTTGATGAGTTGCCACCCGCTCATTACGCGCAAAACCCGCAGGGGATTCATCTCCTGGTGGCTGGGAAGATCGGTGGCATGGGCCCCGGTGCGGGATGCGACGGCCCCATCTCAAAGATCGCAAGGGACTTCCAGATACGCACGCACGATGGCAGTGAGGTCATGCTCATTGACTGCAAGGCCGGCTTGGAGGATTCGGCTCGTGGCGTTGTGACAAACGCCGACTGGGTCATTCAAGTGGTGGATCCCACAGCGGCAGCCGTGGAAATGGCCATTAGCATGAACGAAATGGTGCAGCAGATAAAGGCCGGAGTCCCGCCCGCCGTTCAGCACCTCGAGGATGCTTCACTTGCTGACCTGGCGACGAGATTGTTCAGAGAGGCACGGGTCAAAGGAGTCCTTGTGGTGTTGAGTCGAATCTGTGGGTGGCACGTAGCAGATCTTCTGCGTGACAAGCTGAGCCCGCGGGGAATTGAGCCCATCGGCGTCATCCGCGACGACCCGTCTATTCCGGTCTCATGGCTGAGAGGAGAGCCTTTGGCCACAACCTATGCGCACATCGATGCCGTAGAATTGGTGGACGCACTCGAAGCGGCGGTATCGGGTGCAGCGGTTGGAGCTACAGGGGCCTCCATCGCCGGATAAGGCATCAGCAGGCGTAATGCTATTGGTAGCCAGACTCGTGAACAGACAATCAACGATGGGGTCAATCAAGGAGGTCTCTGGTGAACTGGGGCCCGGTGATTGCCGGCGTAGACGCATCGTCAGAGAGCGCGGTGGCGGCGACCGTGGCATGGAGAATCGCTCACGCTGCTGAGACGAGATGCTACATCGTTCACGCGGCGGCCTCAATTGCGGATGTTGCGGCGGCTTTTGCACCCGAACTGGTGCCGCTGGATGAGTTGAAACGAGAACTCCGCAACCATGCCAGGCAGAGTGTTGAAACCGCGCTGCGCGACAGGGTACCTCCTGAGCTCCTGAACGAGAGCCAAGTCGAGGTGTGGGACGGGAAAGGGGTCTGGACTCTCCGCGAGGCGATCCGCCGCCATGATGCCGGTTTGCTGGTGCTCGGTGGCAAACATCACTCCGCAATTGGGCGCTGGCTAGGTGGCAGTACCGCGCACAACGCTGTACGCCTAATCGATGTACCGGTACTCATTACCGCATCGTTGCCCGAGTCGTTCGACCGAGTCCTGGTAGGTGTCGATCTGTCGCATGCCGCGGTCCCTACGCTATGTATGGCCGACCGTTTCGCAGCGCTATTCGACGCAAGAGTCCGAGTGGTGCATGTGATTGAGCCATTCCCCTTGCGGCAAGACCACCACAGTCCTTTTACACGGTCACACCTGCGAGAATCCGAGGTATACCTTGCCGGTCTGGTCTCCGAAGTAGACGGTCAGTGGACGGAACCGGTGGTACGCTGGGGTCATGTGGATGAGGTGCTGTCGGAAGAGAGCACAGAGTGGGGTGCAGATGTCCTTGTGGTGGGCTCCCATGGCCACGGCTGGGTGCATCGAGCGCTCTTGGGTAGCACTACAGAGCGGCTGCTCAGCCACATGCCGACGTCACTCGTGGTGATGCCGGTCAACGAGCCGAGGCTGCGATCCTAACAAGCAGAACGAGAGTGGGTGCCGCGACCTCGAATCAAAAGAAGTGGTGACTGGCACGTGCGGAGATGGTGCCATTCGGGCGCGGAGCGTCTCTCTGATTTACAGCATTGCGTCCCAGCTGGATCGTCCCGTCACGCTGCCGCAGTGGATTTGGCGACGCAATCCGCCCAAGGGTATGGGGCTATGGGATCGCTCATGTAGGTGGAAACCGCAATGTGCTACGGCTATTTGCGGATTTCCGACTCCTCCAGATGCCACGAGATTGAAAGCCATGATCACGGTTCCTGTCGAATGCGCAGTCTGACTCAGGAACCCTGCCACAGATGCATCGGGAGTTCGGAAAGGAACGCCGCGTGGCAATACCAATGCCAACTGATGTTCGGCCTGCGAAACTAGAGCAAGGCGAGGAGCCGGAGGATGAAACCGCAACCCAGCCAGCACCGCGCCCAGTGGACGAACAGCCCAAATACAGCTTCTATGTCGAGCCAATCAAGCTGGAGGAACGACCCCGCCGCTTCCTCGAAGCTTTCGCCGCAATATTGAAGTACTCCAACTACGGTCAGGTGCTCGACGCATACTGCCGGGTTGGCGCCAAGTGCTCGGTGTGCACGGCATCATGCCCCGTGTATCAGGCAACAAACGACCCCGGAGACATACCCTGCAATCGCTCTGAGCTGTTGCTGAAGGTGTATCGCCGCTACTTCACGCTGGCGGGCAACCTGAAGTCACGCCTATTCGACTATTTCCGACTCACCAACGAGCACATCAACGAGTTGGCCGAGTCGGTATGGCGGTGTACAGCCTGCAAGCGGTGCAAGTACTCGTGTCCAATGGGCATCGACCACGCTCTGGTGACCCACTTGGCCCGTTGGATTCTGGCGGAGCTGGGAATTGCTCCCAAAGCCCTGGTGGTGTCGGTGCGAGAGCAGCTCGAGGGGAAGACTCATAACACATCGGCCATACCGGTGCCCGCACTCAAGGATACCTGTGAGTTCCTGGAGGAAGAGCTCGAAGAGGTATACCCGGGAGCAGGAATCCGCTTTCCGTTTGATGTCGAGGGTTGCGAGTACGTCTTCTTTCCAGCCGTGTCGGACTATCTGCTCGAAGCGGACACGCTGATGGGCAACGCAGCAATGCTCTACGCGACAGACACTTCCTGGACCATCGGTACGGGCAATTTCGACGGTATCGACTACGGTCTGTTCTACTCGGACAGGATGTGGGAGCGAATCATCAAAGCTCAGGTAGCTGAAATCCACCGACTGGGCGGCAAGAAAATGCTAATCGGTGAGTGCGGCCATGCCTCCCGCTCGGCAAAGGAGGGTATGGCGAACTTCATTCCGCCGGCAGAGCAGCTTCCGGTAGTGAACATAATGGAGCTGGCCTACGAGAAGTTCCGTGCTGGAGAACTCAGTCTGATTGCGGACGCCATCGCAGAACGTACGACGTACCACGACCCGTGCAACATCGCTCGCAAGGGTTGGATCGTCGAGCAGCCCCGCGCCATCCTGCGCCACATCTGCCAGGACTTCGTGGAGATGGAGCCCAAGGGATGCGACAACTACTGCTGTGGTGGTGGTGGCGGGACGGTTTCGATCGATGAGATCCGTGAGTTTCGGACCATGGTGGGAGGCAAGACGAAGGCCGACCAGATCAAGGCTACTGGCGCGCATTACGTGGTCACCCCATGCGCCAACTGCAAGAAACAGATAGACGAGGTCATCAAGGACCACGGCTTGCCGCAGGTCAGAACGGGCCTGCATGACCTGATGCTGAAGGCCATAGTGCTACCGAACGGTCAGAAGCCGATCGTTCAAGAAGAAGAGGAGTAGCCCCTATGGAGCAGTTGCTCGAATGGGTGCGTGGGCCGTTGTTCCGGTTCGCAATTGCCGTGATGGTGCTTGGCTTGATCCGCCTACTCATCCTAAACGGCATCAACCTGGTCTCTCTACTACGCCAATCGCAGGATAAGAAGCTGCCAGCTAAGGTGATCGTTCGCGACACACTCCGCTGGGTCTTTCCGTTCACTCGTGTTCCCGCCTCACAGCGGTTCTTCACTTTGGTATCAGTAGCGTTCCACCTTTGCATCATCGTCGTTCCCGTCTTCTTGGCAGGCCACATTCTCCTGTGGGAAGAAGGACTGGGCGTGAGCTGGCCCGCCGTCGGCCAGCCAGTGGCTGACTACATGACGCTGTTCGCCATCGCAGCAGGGTTGCTGCTGTTTGCCAGACGTGTTTCAACCCCTCTGACACGATCGCTCAGCAGAGCACAGGATTATGCGCTACCACTCATCATCGTAGCGTCATTCGTGAGCGGATACGTGGCTGTGCACCCCGCTATCAACCCGTTCAGCTACGATGCGACAATGCTGGTGCACGCTGTGAGCGGCGATCTCGTTCTAGTCCTGATTCCCTTCTCCAAACTGAGTCACGTGCTCTTGTTTCCGATCACGCACGTGGTGTCGGAGCTGGGTTGGCATCTCGTGCCGGAGTCCGGTAGGCGAGTGGCTTTGGCACTGGGTAGAGAGGGCGAACCGGTATGACCTGGAAAAACATGGCGATTCTCACGGATGTCACCAAGTGCATCGGGTGTGAGGAATGCGTGAAGGCCTGTCAGGAAACCAGGGCGCTGCCGCAAGAGCAGCCGTGGCGGTGGGTGAGGCGAATAGACGATCTCTCGAGTGCGCGCTGGACGACGCTGGTACGGAGCCTCGACGGCAATGGGCAGCACTTCGTTCGGCGGCAGTGCAGACACTGCCTCGATCCCGAGTGTGTGTCCGTCTGCATCGTGGGCGCTCTGCGGAAGACTGCGGAAGGCCCGGTCGTATATGACAGGAATGTTTGTATCGGTTGTCGCTACTGCATGATTGCGTGTCCGTGGGAGATACCGCGCTACAGCTGGGAAGATGCGGTGCCCTACATCCAGAAGTGCGACATGTGCTACGAACGCGTGGTCAATGAAGGGGCGATACCGGCGTGTGTTGAAGCCTGCCCCACGGAGGCCACGATATTCGGAGAGAGGGAGGCGCTGCTGGCCGAGGCGAAACGTCGCCTAAAGGCGGAGCCAGACAAGTACATACAGAAGGTTTGGGGGGAGGAGGAGGTGGGTGGCACCTCGGTCATGTACATCTCCGACGTGCCAGTCAACTTGACGGACCTAGAGCAACCGATAAGTGACACGGCACCCATGCCGCACCGCACCACGAAGATTCTGCATCAAATGCCGTTCGTGTTCGTCTTGATGGCGGGAGCCATGGGAGGGATCAATTGGGTAATCCGGCGTCGGCAGCAGATCGCCGCCGAGTCAGGGAACAGGCTCGTTAGCGCGGCGGCAGCACCGCAGGCGCCGGGTGCCGATGCAGAGCCGGAGAGCGGGGATTCGCGAGAGGGGCGGAGACCATGACACTGAGAGTGGTGAAGACGGTCTTCTGGTTCCTAGCGGGTCTGGGACTGACTGTGGTTCTTGCGCGTATTCTCAACGGACCGGGTTCGGTCACGTATCTGACCGACATCCTCCCCTGGGGGCTGTGGAAGGGTGGAGGGGTAGTCGCGCTGGTCGCAATTGGCGGAGCAGGATTCACGGTCGCGATGTTCGTCTTCATCTTCCAGTGGGAGCGCTATGCCCCACTGGTTAGAGGAGCCGTGTTGGTCGGGCTACTCTGCTACTTGAGTGTGGCGGTCGGATTGACGTTCGACATCGGCATCTGGTGGCGTATCGTCTTTCCCGTGTGGCACTGGCAGTTTCACTCGGTGCTCTTCGAGGTGGCGTGGTGCATCATGCTCTACCTCGTGGTTCTGTTTGTCGAGTTCAGCCACACAGTGCTGGAACGATACAAGATGGAGCGGGTACTCCGTGTCGTCGAGAAATTCACCCTCATCCTCGTGATCGCCGGCATCAGCCTCTCGACATTGCATCAGTCGTCTTTGGGCACCCTGTTTCTCGCCACGCCATTCCGGCTTCATCCCTTGTGGCATACGGACTGGTTGCCTGTCCTGTTCTTTGTTTCCGCGATGGGAATCGGGTGCCTCACCATATCGCTGGTGACCCTCTTCGTCCACAAGCTCTACGACGCCGAGCCACCTATGGACGCGATATCGGGGCTGGGTCGCATATCAATGTATCTCCTGTCGGTGTATGTGATCGTTCGGCTGTCGGAGATTGTCTTGAGCGGTGAAGGTCTCCTGTTGCTGCAGTTCGATTGGGACGCCCTCAACTTCTGGATCGAGATTGCCCTGAGCGCGGTCATTCCCATCGTGTTCCTGTTGCGCAGACAGTACCGGTGGAGCAAGACGGCCATGTTTTGGATCGCGCTAACCGCCACCGTGGGCATGGCTCTCAACCGAGTGAATGTGGCTGGGCTGGCAACGGCGAATCTCACAAAATCCTTCTACGTCCCGGCATGGACGGAGTGGGCGGTCACGTTGGGAATCCTCTCGGCATGCGGGCTGGTGCTCTTCTTCGCGGTAGAACGCCTGGGGCTGTTCCAGGGCGTCACCAGGGAGCGAGTGATCGAGCGATACCCACCCGGTCAGCTGGACCACACTGACTGGGCCGCATTGTATTTCGGCGGCCAACGGTTCGGCGAAGTCCGCCTCTACTCGCTTGCGTTCGTTATCGCAGTCGCTGCGTCGTTCGGGCTTCTATCTCGCGATTCCTTATACGGCGTGTCGCCGATTGCCACGCCGACTCGTGGTGCGCGTGCGGTCGTGGCGCAGAAGTTGTCGGCAGCAGCAGGGGATTCGGGGACGGAGTTCAGGATAGGCAGGCTCCTCGGTGCCGAGATGGAGCGCGCGGTCCGTGCGGATGTGCTCATGATCGACGGCAATCGCAACGGTGATTACGTGCTGTTCGATCATGACAATCACACGGAGACACTTGCCGAGGGCGATGATCCAGAGACGTCGTGTGTTCTGTGCCATCACATGGCAAGACCATTCGACGAAGCCACTGAATGCTATGAGTGCCATTCTGACATGTACCTGACCGTCGATATCTTCGACCACGCTGTGCACGTGCGTGAACTTGAGGGCAATACAGGATGTGGAGAGTGCCACGTGGATCCGGCAGCTCCAAAGGTCCGGGGGAATGCTACGGAGTGCAGCGAGTGCCACGAGGGGATGCGTAGAGAAGGGTCACGAGTGCAGGTGACTGATACCACCAAGCACTACTATGCGTCTGGATACATGTATGCCATGCACGAGCTGTGTGTGACCTGTCATCAGGAGCGGCAACCTACACTTGCTATTCCCAATGAGAACTTCTCACGCTGCACCAACTGCCACCAGGGTTTTCCATCTCTGAGAAGTCAACTGTGGAGAAGTGCGAGCATGAGCATTGCGACCTACACCGCGGGTGACACGTCAGGAGGCCGCAGGGAACAATGAGCCAGAAGAAGGTCGTGCTCGTTGATGATGAGGAGGACATCATGTTCTACCTGCAGACCGCCCTCGAGGATGCCGGTTACGTGCCGTTTGCCGCGAGCAACGTACCGGATGGGCTGGAGTTGATCAGGAAGGAGAAGCCCGATCTGGTCTGCCTGGACATTCTCATGCCGGAAGAGTCGGGGCTCTCGCTGCTCCACAGGCTCAGGGGCGACCCCGCAACGGCGGGCATACCGGTTCTCATCACCAGCGCAATGAGTGTTTCCAGAGAGTTAAACGACGTCGACTACTTGGCTCTTCCCGACGGGACAGAGATTGCGGGACCGGAGGGATACTTGGAAAAGCCGGTCTCAGCGGAGCAATTCTTGGCCAAGGTGGCGGCGGTACTGGAGGCGGACCGTGCCGACCGCGATTGACCTGCCTCCACACGTGCGCGATTGGATCGGCGACGGGCTATTTCAGCATGTTCCGTCGAGCGTGATCGTGATAGATCGCGAGTTGGAGGTCGTCGCGGCGAATTCTGAATTCGTCAGGGTGTTCGGTGAAGCCACCGGTAAGCACTGTTACGAGGCGTACAAGAGACGCGATCGCCCGTGCGAAGGGTGCATGGCAATCGAGACGTTCGAGGATGGTGAGGTGCGGATCAACGACACTCGCGGGATCGACAAGAATGGGCAGCCCGCACACTATGTAGTGCACATTGTGCCGGTTCACAACGAGGAAGGGAAAATCACTCACGTAATAGAGATGTCTTATGACGTCACAGAGTCGCGGTTCCTCCAGCGTAGGTACAACCTGCTGTTCGAGCGTGTTCCCTGCTACGTGGCTGTCATAGATCGTGATTACCGAGTGGTGCGTGCCAACGAACTCGTTCGCAACACGTTTGGCGACAGCGCGGGCGGGCACTGCTACACGATGCTGAAGCAGAGCAATGAGCGATGTGCCGATTGCCCAGCCATGAAGACATTTGCAGATGGAGGATCGTACACGTCTCGCCAGCTGGGAATCAACAAGCAGGGTGAGCTGACCGCGTATGTCGTATCCACTGCACCGTTGTCGAGCAGCGGACGCGACTTCGAACATGTCATTGAGATGGCGGTTGACGTGACCGAATCAGAGCAACTCTCCGAACGGCTGCTACGAGAAGCGCAATTTCGCCGCCGGCTCACGGAGAGCGCGATCGACGCGCTAGTGGCCTGCGAGGCAAGTGGAACCATCAACATATTCAACCCGGCAGCTGAACAGCTGTTTGAGGTAGATGCGTTGCAGGTGACCGGCAGGAAGCAAATCGCGGAATTCTTGCCTGATGAATTTGTGCGAACTGTGGCGGCAGGAGGGTCGTCGCTCCAGATGCCTGAGGCAGCTGTGGTGAACACCAAAGGGGAGACGCTGCCGGTGCGACTGTCGGGCACGGTGCTCAAGGAAGGAGACCATGTGCTTGGCGCTGCGGCCTTTCTGCAGGATCTGAGAGAGGTGAAGCGGCTGGAGAGGGAGAAACTGGACAGCGAGAGGCTGGCCGCGGTTGGCAGCACGGTGGCGCAGCTGGCCCACGGTATAAAGAACATCCTCACGGGGCTGGAGGGTGGGATGTACGTCATCAGGTCGGGCATCAAGAAGGGCTCTGCTGAGCGCACGAACAAGGGTTGGGACATGCTGGAACGGAACGTTCAGCGCATCACAGTGCTGGTGCGGGGCTTCCTCAGTTTCTCCAAGGGACATACACCGAAGGCCGTGCCGAGCGATCCGAGCAGAATTGCGCAAGATGTAATCGAACTCTACAGAGATGCAGCTCGCGAGGCCGGGGTGGAGTTGATCTATGAGGCAGAACGTGGAATCGCGCAGATTGATGTGGATCCCGAGGACATCAAGACGTGCTTGGAGAATCTAGTCTCAAATGCTATCGATGCGTGTCAGGCATCGAACAAGGAAGATCAGACCGTTACGGTGAGGGTGCGAGAGAGAGGAAGCACTGTGGTCTATGAAGTGTCGGACAATGGTGTGGGGATGGACAGTGAAATCAAGAACAAGGTGTTCACGACCTTTTTCACGACCAAGGGGATGGGCGGTACCGGCCTGGGGCTTCTAGTAACTCGTAAGATCGTGCAAGAACACGGGGGGCGGGTTGAAATGGAGTCCGTGCCGGAGAAGGGTTCGGTGTTCCGCATCGAATTACCACGGCAGAGGCTACCTGCTCCAGCCAATCAGAAGCGAGACGTTGGTCGTGACAGTGCAGAGGGAGAGCATAGCCATGGTCAAACCGGAGGATAAGACCGTTCTGGTGGTGGATGATGAGGAGGATGTCCGGGATTACCTAGCGACCGTTCTGGAAGATTCTGGGTTCAGCGTCGTGACCGCAGCTGATGGGGCTGAAGCGTTGGAGCGGGTTGAGAGCGCGATCCCGGACTTCATCTCGCTCGACCTTGTCATGCCCAACAGGTCGGGCATGAAGTTCCTCCATGATCTCCGTCGCAAACAAGAATGGAGAGACATCCCAGTCGTCGTCGTGACAGCTCACGCACACGATGACCTTGGTAAGGCAGACTTCGTAGAGATCTTCTCTGGCAAGCAACTCGCCGGCCCGAGCTTCTACCTGGAGAAGCCCGTGAATCCCGATCAGTACGTGGGCTTGATCTGTGAGAAACTCGGTGTGCAGATCGAGGGTAAGCCTGATGAGTCTGACACCGGTCGGTTGCGAAGCCAACTCCACGACCTCATAGATCAGATGGAATCAACCCAGCTGTCGCAGCTACTTCGCATGCTTAAATTGCTTGGTTGAGCCTGGATCGCGTAGGGATGGTGACATTCGGGAAGGCGTTCTGATGACTAAGAAGATACTGGTAGTGGACGACGAGCCGGACGTGAGGGAATTTCTGTGTACGTACCTCGAAGACGTTGGCTATGAGACGCGAACCGCTGCGGACGGAATGGCTGCGATGGATCTCATTGAAGGTGAGAAGCCCGATCTCATTCTGCTCGATCTCATGATGCCGCAAGAAACCGGAACCGGACTCTACCGCAAGCTCCATCACAAGAAGGAGTTCAAGGATATTCCGGTTATCGTCATCAGCGGTGTAGCCGGGAGAGATGTGGCCGTGAGCAAGTCCGTCCCCGTGTTCGACAAGCCGGTTGATACCAAGGGACTTCTGGCTGCCGTGGAGCGTTTCATCGGTCGGGCCTGACGGCTTGCCGGCAGTGTGCGGAGGCCTGCACCTGCGGCTTCATAGAGATGCGCTGAGTGCCTCGCGGGCTGTAAGGCACGCTGGTTCGAAGTCGAGCACCTAGCCCGTCAGGCCAACCGGCCAGGCTGAGACTCGCCGACGTAGCTTCTCTGCGTGCATGTCCGGGGGCAAAGAGGTATCTAGTACTATGTGCTCAGCTTGCGGCAACTCAGTCACCGGTTCCCAGTGGGCACGGAACGCCTCGAAGAGATCTAGACGGCCATCGCTTACCCCAGGTTGCCTATCGCGGACAGCCAGGCGCTCGCGGCACAGCGATGGATCAGCGCGGCATTCGACGAAGTAGAAGGGAACGTGGTTGTCGCGGGCCAACTGGCGAGCCGCAGCCCTGTGCCTGCGCGACCGGAAGGATGCATCCAGCACAACGGGTCGTCCGGACGTCAGTACTGCCTGTGCGCGCCGCAATAGCTCGGCATACACCTGCTCGGTGACTTCGTGGGAGTAGGCACCTGCCCAAGGCTGTTCCGGAACTGGTGACAACGGGCTCAGGCCGAGGAGCCACTTCCTGGTCCGGTCTGCATCGATTACAGGGGCAGCAACGTAGGCGGCCACGTGCTCCGCGAGCGTGGTCTTGCCAGCTGCGATGACGCCGCCGACAGCGAGCAACGCAGGAGGTATCAGCGGTCTTCGTTTGGATGCCAGAGCGAGCGCAAAGTACCGTCGGGCCTCCCGCGCAGCGTGCTGTCGGGTCCTGCGGTCGGCCCCTGCGTCCGAGGCCAATATGCAGGCCACCTTGCCTCTCACGTACGCTAGATAGCTCTCGTAGAAGTCGATTAGCGGGTAGAGATCATAGTCACTGGCTGCCCGAGCATATGCCGCAAGGAACTGCTCGGCTAGGTCGACTCGCCCGTGCCACGCGAGGTCCATCGACAGGAAGGCGGCGTCCGAACAGACATCCGCACAGCGGAACCGCTCACTGAATTCGATGCAATCCAGGATATTCAGGTCCCCCGAATCATCGATGTAGATATGTTCCAGGCGAAGGTCACCATGGCCTTCGCGCACTCGCCCTTGTGCGACGCGAGCCCGGAATCGGTCTGCGTTGCTCTGGAGGAATGTTCTTTGCCAGACCTCGATCTCTCTGGCCTCACCTGGGTTGAGATGCGTGTGAATGCAGTCGGCAGTCTGGTCGAAGTTCTCCTGAATGTTGGCTGCGACGGCCTCCAAAGCACCGTAGCGTGAAAGGCTGCCGGTCGATTGGGACTCACTGTGAAAGCTGGCGAGACGCTCCGCAATCTGTTGCAGCTGTGTCGTACCGAGAGTTCCCCGTGCCAGGCGTACGTCGGCCCGATGATGGTCAGGAAGACGAGCGATGTGGACTGCCCAGTCGACTGGCTGGCCAGCCCCGCCGATCCGGTGGTGTCCGGCTTGATCGAGTGTCACTGGAACGACGCCGCGGTACACGTCAGGTGCGAGGCGTCGGTTCAGGCGCACCTCGGCCTCACACGCCTGACGGCGCTTGTGCGGCGTTGAGAAGTCGAGAAACCCCAATGATACGGGTTTCTTGACCTTCCAGACGTCGCGCTCAGCCAGGAACACCCACGAAATGTGTGTCTCGACCAACTGAACGCCTGGGCCTCTCAGATCATCCTTGATCTTTCCCACGCTGCACCTACAGGGTTCCGGGTCCCCCTATGGAGCGGTGGCAATCGTCCAATTTGGCGAACGCCTGCCTTCTGCATCGTAAAGTCTCTGGGGGCCGTGCGTAATTCGCAGTTGACCGTACGGCGATCGTGGTTTGTACCTATTGCGTGAGAAGGGTCAACTTCGCGTTACGTACAAACCGTGATCATTCTAGAGGCATCTCCGGATTTCGCCCCCTATGACCGTGTCTAGATTGGGTGCTGAGTGACGTAATACCGGTCGCTAGGCAGTCCAGGTTGCGTACGCAGGCGAATCGCCTAGCGAACCAAAACCCGGAGGCAACAGATGAGCAGTCAAGACGTGGGAGCGACGAGAGAACCGAACATCATGATTCCACTCGACGGCTCAAGGTTTGGGGAGGCTGCGTTACCGGTCGCGCTTGGTTTGGCACAGGACCTGAGAGGGCAGCTCAAGCTCGTGTCTGTCTCCGGCAACGGACACGTCTCCACCCGACGCAGGATTAGCTCCATCTCCCCCGAGCACGCGGAACCCCTGGACTCAGAACTCTCGCAGTACCTCGAGACGCTCGGGACCAGGATCGAACGTGTGTCGACTGTTCCGGTGTCGCGCGTTGTGCTGGGTGGCTCAGCTACCAAAGCATTGGCGGAGTTCAACGATCTATCTCACCCTGACCTGATCGTCATGTCCACACACGGGTGTGGACCGCTGTGCCGTGCCTGGATTGGCAGCGTTGCCGATTGGCTGATACGCCACGTGGCAACACCCATCATGCTCGTACATCCCAACGAAACGGGCGAGGTCGACCCTGCCAAGGCGCACCAAATCAGGCACGTCGTTGTTCCGCTCGATGGATCTGAACTGGCTGAAGAGAGCCTAGAATGGGTCAAGCGAATCGTCCAAGCCACGAATGCCTCTTGTACCCTCATTCAAGTGGCCCATCAGTCGTTCTCTGCCTGGTCGCCCTACCTGCGCAGGCGGGCACCAGAGGTGGCGGACTACACGCAGGTGGGCTCGTCGGCCTCGCAGGACTACCTCAGCTCAGTTGCAGGCCGACTGCAGGAAGAGGGCGTCAACGCTGACACTGCCGTCGACGGTGGCGTACCGGCTGCGGTCGGAGTGCTGAGATGTGCTGAGGAGCGATCTGCGGACCTGATCGTGATCGCATCTCACGGACGTGGTGGCTTGCGCCGACTCGTTCTCGGGAGCGTGGCAGACAAGATTGTGCGAGCGTCGGAGGTGCCGGTGCTTGTGGTTCGACCCGGGTAGAGATTCGGCTGTCGCAACGAGAGAGATGGTGCTGTCATGTCCGTGCCGGAGAGTGATATAGCACAGGAGTCGGGTGTTGATCAAGCCGAGGCAAGCTGTCTCTATGGTCCAGTACCTTCGTGGAGGCTGGGTCGTTCGCTGGGGATTGACCCGATTCCCCTGAAGACCTGCAACTGGAACTGCGTGTACTGCCAACTCGGCCGCACACAGCCGCTCACGTGTCGTCGCGACAACTATGTGCTGCCTGGTATGGTTGCGATGCAGATTCGCGGTTTCTTCGAGATCCATTCGGTAGATGATGTTGACTGGCTGACATTTGTGGGAGCAGGTGAGCCACTGCTGCACGCACAAATCGGCCGCATGATTCGAGATGCAGTGGCACTAACGGACCTGCCAGTCGCTGTGATTACGAATGGTTCGCTGCTGTATCGGCCCGAGGTGCGACGGGAGGTGTCTGCAGCCCAGGCGGTGTTGCCGAGTCTTGACGCCGGCACGGCGGAGCTATATCGGCGGCTCAATCGACCGCATCCCGAGGTCACCTTCCAGCGTCACGTAGATGGTCTCACCGCGTTCCGGCAGGAGTACCGCGGGCATCTCTGGATCGAGGTGATGCTGGTTCGAGGACTCAACGACACCGAGCAGGCGCTCGAGCAGATTGCCCGACTACTGCGTCGCATTCACCCGGACGAGATCCACATCAACACGCCTACTCGGTCTCCCGCCGAACCTTGGGTGCAGGGCCCTGATCGAGAGCGTATTATGCAGGCCGCTGCTCACCTTGATCGTGTTGCCCCAGTGCGGATGGCGAGTCCGACCACGAATGGCTCGTTCAACCTGAGCGGGTGCGATTCAGTGGTAGATGGTATCGTCGGCATCATCACCCGCCATCCGATGAGTGAGGAGGAACTCGAGCGGGAACTGGGGCGCTGGGCTCCGGGGCACGTGCAGGAGGTGCTAGCCAAGCTGGCAGACGGCGGCCGCACGCGGGTCGTTGTGCGCGACAATAAGCGGTTCTGGCACGCAGCCTCGTCCCATTTTCCCGAGGGAGGCTGAGGCACACACACGTTGTCGAGGCCGTGGAGCAGTTCGAGAACGTGGCCACGCAGGGGAGTGGAGAGGAAGCTGCCTGACCGAGCAGACAAACTCGTACATACGAGATGACGGATTTCAGAGGGAGGCGGCAGTGTCACAGCTCGCGATCAGGGCTATCGGGCACGTGGAAAATGCCTTTGAGGACCACGTACCTCACGACGTAAGCTCGGAGGAGTCCAGGCTGGTGCTGGACTCCTCGCTGAGGGACGGAGTGCAGGGCCTCGAGCCCGGGGCCGAGATCCTT
>Ga0209536_100006923_pt1 | contig 17253 bp, 16 predicted proteins | sample DeeMarSeWOR28_12_FD_187461 | JGI IMG/M metagenome (GOLD analysis project Ga0209536, IMG submission 187461) | Marine sediment microbial communities from White Oak River estuary, North Carolina - WOR-2-8_12 (SPAdes) (version 2) | ecosystem: Environmental > Aquatic > Marine > Intertidal zone >... | reverse complement strand
GGAAGGCAGGGCAAACCCCACCAGAAGCAAGATCAAATAGGGAAACGTTTGAGGGCTGCCCGTCCGATGTTTCCGGGTAGATTGCTGGAGATGCCGGGTGACCGGCATCCAAGATAAATGATCATGACCTGCATGGCAGGATACAGAATTCGGCTTACAACCCACTCCAATTTTTCTTGTTCATTTCGTTGTCGGCAGTTTGATATGCCGGCAAAAGAAGAACAGATATGAAGATTTTCGATAAAAAAAGTAGATTTTTTCATATGGTTATATGTCATAGAAAATGAACATTTTTCAAATAAATTTAATCATCCTTTATTTTTATATGTTCATTTTCTTTACTTGCATAAAGAAAACGAACCAAAAGAAAGTGCAGCCGGTCACTTGGTCCCGCTTACTGCGGGACTGCCCTGCGCTGCTCGCCAAGAACGGGCGACATCGGAAAGTCGTTTCACTCCGCCGAGTCGCTTATCCGTTCTTAGCTGTGCTGCTCGGCTGCGTGAGATGGCAGAAAAATTAATTTTAAGTCGTAAACCCGTTCTGTGCCGCTGAGCATCGCAGCTGGTGCCGGATTAAGACGCTAAAACTGTCTGAGGCGCAGCCGAGTTTTTTAGCGTCCCGGCAACAGCGAGAAGCACAAGGCAGCCGGAAGGGCCGGTACAGTCGGGGGCCCTTTTCTTGTTTCTTCTTTTGGGCAAACAAAAGAAGAAGGTATTAAATAAAAAGGACCGTTTGTTATATTCTATTGAATCAATAGTAAATCCTCACCTTGGATAAAAATTATCGCATTGCACATGAACCCTTCAAAAGTTGCAGCAATCATCCCGGCCGCCGGCAGCGGCATCCGCATGGGGTTATCCTCCCCGAAACAGTTTTACGAGTTGGCGGGGGACCCAATCCTGGTCCATACTCTCAGGGTTTTTCAGCAGATAGAGGCAATCGGGCACATCGTTGTGGTTGTGCCAGCTGAAAACTGCCCCGGGGTTGAAGATTTGGTGCAAAGCAATCATCTGACAAAGGTATACAGGGTTATTGCAGGGGGGAATGAACGCCAGGACTCAGTTCTTTTCGGACTTAAGGTGTTACCGGATGATGTGGAACTTGTCCTGGTGCACGATGGCGTGCGGCCTTTTGTGCCTGTTGCCGTTGTGGAGAAGTGTTTGCAGGAGGCGGAGAAGAGCGGTGCCGCCATGGCTGCAATCCAGGTGAAAGATACCTTGAAAACGGTTTCCAGACAGAAAATGATCGAGAAGACAATTGACCGGGCGGATGTCTGGCAGGCGCAAACTCCGCAAGTTGCAAAGAAATCACTCTTGCTGGAGGCCTACGCTTTGGCAGCAGAAAAAGAGGATTTTATTGCGACAGATGAGGCGGGCCTCCTTGAACTCCTGGGCTGTCCTGTGAAAGTCGTGGAGGGTTCCGAAAAAAATATCAAAATTACCAGACCAGAGGATCTTATCCTTGCAAAGGCTATACTCATGGAAAGCGAACAGGTCGGTAAAGATTTTACAGGAAGCATTCATTACCGCAGCGGCTTGGGCTATGACGCCCATCGCCTGGTAACTGGACGGCCTCTTATTTTGGGGGGGGAAAAGATTCCCTATCAAAAAGGATTACAGGGGCACTCAGATGCCGATGTATTAACCCATGCTCTCTGCGATGCACTACTCGGTGCAGCAGCTGCAGGTGATATTGGCGTGCATTTCCCTGACTCGGAACAGAAATTCAAAGATATCAGCAGCTTGAAGATACTGGAAAGCGTTGGTGCCCTGGTTTCGGAAAAGGGATATGTGCTTGTAAATGCTGACATAACCGTGGTGGCACAACACCCCAAACTGGCACCCTATTTTGCAGCAATGAAAAAAAATCTTGCAGCAGCATGTGGTGTTGATCCAGATGTTATAAATCTTAAAGCCACCACAACTGAAGAGATGGGCTTTGAAGGAAGGGGTGAGGGTATGTCAGCACATGCCGTAGTGATGCTTGTCCGTAATGCTCATGAGTAATACAGGCTTAAAAAGCTGTAAGCGATTAGCGGGCAGCATTCATCTTTGAATTTTTACCCTTGAATCCTCGACCCCTCGAACCCTTGAATCCCCTTTATTTTCAGATTAATGGATAAATCCTTTCCACCTTGTGATACGCTCCCTTGGAGGTCAGGATGCTGGAATAGAGTTTGAAATCTTCAACCTGGAAAGGCTCCTGGCTGAATAGGCCGTTACCGGAAAGAAAATTTGCAATTTTATGAACCGGGCTTTTTTTCAGGCGGGCAAGTGTTATGTGCGGCGAGAATTTTCTTCCTTCCGGCTCAACTCCGACCCGTAAAAGTTTTGTGTCAATCTTTTTTTTCAGCAGCTGCAATGGTTCGCTTTTTTCCAGGCCTATCCACAAAACACGCGGCGCGCCCCTGGGAGGGAAATAACCGACTCCCTTGAGCTGCAGGCTGAATGCTGCTGAGTTTACTTCGTCCAGTATATTTTTGATATCGCTAAACAGGGCGCCATCCACCTCACCGATAAAGCGCACCGTAAGGTGCAGCTGCTCGGGGCTGACCCATTTTGCACCTGGGATACCAAATGCCATTGATTTCAGGTTTTCCTTTATTTTATCAGGCAGATCAACAGCAATGAAAAGGCGCGGCATAAAAGTTTTGAATTTTGAGTTTTACGTTTTAAGTTAAAGTAAAGCAGAAATATAATCCTGTTCCGCCAAAATTCAAAATTATCAACATACTAAAATTGCTGACGATTGACAGACATAAAACTCTAAAATCAAAATTTATTCATCAGGATTATTTAATGAAGCACCAGGAAAAAAATATTGGGTCTATACGGTGGGAAGCAATGTGGGACAAAATTGATACCATATTGCTGGATATGGACGGTACCCTGCTTGACAAGCATTTTGATGACTATTTCTGGGAGCATTATGTCCCTGAAATTTTTGCAGAAAAAAATGATCTGACCCCTCTGGAAGCCCGGAAAGAGCTTCTGGCCCGCTACAAAAACATAGAAGGGACCCTGGCCTGGACAGACCTTGACTATTGGTCGGAAAAACTTGGCCTGGACATACCTGCCCTAAAACTCAAGATCAATCATCTTATCCAGGTGCATCCCTATGTTATTGACTTTTTAAACTATTGCCTCACTATCGAGAAGAAAGTGCACCTGGTGACAAATGCCCACAGCAAGACACTGGATATCAAGATGCGTAAAACTGATATCGGGTCCTATTTTGACCGTATTATCTGCTCCCAGGATATCGGGCTGCCAAAAGAGGATCCTAAATTCTGGCTGCGGCTTGAATCGATCCTTGGTTACGATAAGAAGCGAACGCTTTTGGCTGACGATAATGAAAATGTCCTGCAGGCAGCTCAAGTTTATGGTATTGAAGTGCTAATTTTTGTTGCCAGGCCGAGCAGCCGGGCAGAAATATTGTATTCAGAGAAATTTCCATCCATTGTGTATTTTAAAGAGTTGATAATTTGAATGCAGTTGTTGTTTCAGTTCATATTATAGAGGCCCGGTTTTGCCGGTTAAACAACAATTTTTCCCATTGAGGTAGAGATGACTCCAGAGGAAATGCGTGATAAGGCGATCGATCTTTTTAAAAAGCGGTTTCATTGAAGCCAGGCAATCCTTGCCGTGTGCCAGGAAAAGACAAACATGGTGGATGAAGCAACTGTCAAGGCAGTCGGTGCGTATGGCGGCGGTATAGCAAGTTCCGGTAACGTGTGCGGCATCCTGCTGGGCGGGGTTGCGATGATTTCCAGTATGTACAGCAGGGGAAACCTTGATGAAAAAGAAAATTCCCGTCTCTGGGCTTTAAGCAATAAATTCCTGAAGAAATTTGAAGAGTTGGCTGAACCCTATGGCGGCATGGATTGTCGGGACATCGCCGGTGTTGACTGGAAAAACAGAGAAGAAGTAAGGGAGTATTACGGTAACCCGGACAGCAGGCGAAAAATTTGTATCAGGCTTGTCGGTGAAGCCGCCTGTATTTTAGGTGAGCTTTTGGAGCAGGAAGAGGCAAGAAGCAAAGAGGAAAAATAGCTTTAATTGTGACCCTCGAGAAAAAGAATCTGGTAGGTCACCCTGCATGCTCCAAAGGTTTTGTCAAACCACTCATCGAGTCTGCATACGCCTTCACGCGTAAGCGGATGCTGCATATTCTGCTGCCATCCCGAGGTCCCGGTCTTTTTAATATGGAGCAGGAGATCGTGCGCTGAACTGTATTCTTTTTCAATAAGTTCTTCCTCTGCCTTTCCTTCCTTGAAATTACTGTGCAAGGCTTTTTGCAGTCTTTCCAGCTGAGGAAATGTTTGTGCGGCAATGATTTCTGCAAAGGAGTGCATGGCCTGCAAACCTTGCCCCAGTTCTTTCAGGCTTTGGGGCCCGAATATGGAGCAGGACATGGCACCGCCTGTTTTGAGGATGCGGGCCATATTGTGCAGAGCGTTGTCAATATCGGCAAACCACTGCAGGGAGCCGTTGCTGGTCACCAGGTCAAATGTTTCTGCAGGGGCTTCCTGCAAAAACCGTTCGCCCTCGGCGCAGACGAAATCAATGTCTTTGCCTTGCAGTTTGGAGAGGGCTTTGGCAAGCATCTCTGGTGAGAAATCAAGGGCAATTATCTTTGCTCCGGGAAACCTGGCCGCTAGCAGCGAGGTATAATTGCCGGTGCCACAGCCAATCTCCAGAATGGTTTTGATATCTGGTATGTTATGCTCCTGGGGCAGTTTTCCCGCCAGCCTGCGGGCAACCTCAATCTGGACTTTGGCATAGCTGTCGTATGATCCTGCGGCCCTGGAAAATTTTACCCGGATACCCTGCTTTTTCATCTCATGCTTTAGGGTGGAATCGTCATGCTGAAAGACAAAATGTCCTGCAGTGTCAATGATTTCGACCTCAGCTCCCTGAAGCCTTGCCATTTCTTTTACAGGAGCAATCATGTCCTGTCTGCCGTGAATCAACCTCGTGGGAACGTCGGGAACAGGCCTGGGGATTTTAAATGTGGAAAGGAAAGCAAGCCCTTTCTGCAACCGCTCCTTATGAGTTTCTAAAGCAGCTAGATAGCTGGGTTCAAGGGTAGTGCAGAAATTTCTGTACGTCTGTTTGTCGCCAAGAAAACATTTCCGGTAGAAGCCTTTGATGAACGCTTTGGGATCCCGGGAGAATTCTGCCCGGATTTCCTTAATTTCAGATGCTGGCCACCTGGACCTCAATGAAACAAGGACCAATGATTCGATCAGGTCTTTATGTTCGGCAGCAAATTCCAGCCCCAGCATTGCCCCCATGGACCAACCGACAAGGCGGACTTTCGTAATGTTTTTTGAAATGAGAAAGCGCAACAGGTCCTGTTTGAAGGTTTCAGGGTCGAGCAGGGTTTCCGGATATAGCCAGTCAGGTGACGGTTTGCAGAGACGGACTATCCTGCCGTCAAAACCCCAGCCTGGGAGGAATAGAGTAGGTGTGCCCGTGTCAGGATACAGCTCAATATATTTAAATGAATGAACCATGAAAACAGTCTAGAGTGAACATGTCAGAGCCAGGCATGCATTGGCAGCAAAAAAAATTAACGGCATATTTTGCTCAAAGAGGCTGTCAAAATCTGGGCACATCTCTTCAGGTCATCCTCCTGGTGGTATCTCGTAATGGAGAAGCGCAGGCGGGCTGAACCTTCCGGCACAGTGGGCGGCCGCACAGCTTTGACAAAAATATGGTTCTTCTGAAGTTCTTCGGCTATAGCCAGGGCTTTTGCACTCTCACCAACCATGACGGGAACGATCTGGGAGGGACCGGGATCATCCCTGAAGCCATTTTTACGCAGCTGTTTTTTAAAGTAAGCAACCTTGCTGAGCAGAGCCATACGGAGTTGCGGCTCAGATTCTATTAGGTAGAGGGATGCAAGAGTGGCCCCAACAACAGCAGGCGGCAACGCAGTGGCATAGATGAAAGAGCGGGCCTTGTTGACGAGGAAGTCAACGAGTTCCTGCGAGGCTGCTGCATAGGCGCCATAACTTCCCAAGGCTTTGCCGAAGGTGCCCATGGCGATATCCACCTCCTGGCTGACATTATCCTCTTCAATAATGCCGGCACCATTTTCTCCGTAAATCCCCGTGGCATGAGCTTCATCAACCATCAACATGAAGTCAAAGCGTTTTTTGATCTGCACAAGTTCAACCAGGGGACAACGGTCGCCGTCCATGGAATAGATGGATTCAACAACGATCAGACAATTGTTGAACTGGCTCCGTTTTTCCTTCAGTATCTGTTCAAGGTGAGGCAGGTCATTATGTCTGAATCGTATGGTCCGGGCACCGGAAAGAAGGCAGCCGTCATAAATGCTTGCATGGCTCAAGCGATCTGTAATGATTAAATCCCCTCTGCCAACCAGGGCGGGGATAATGCCGATGTTCGCCAGGTAGCCGCTGCCAAATGTCAGGGCTGCTTCCTTGGATTTGAGCAGGGCGATTTTCTGTTCCAGGAGGTGGTTGATTTCCAGGTCACCACTCATCAGCCGGGCAGCACCGGCACCGGCGCCGAACATTTCCAGGTATTTTTTGCTTCCGCCAATAACCTCAGGATGTTCCGAAAGGGCAAGATAATCATTGGATGAAAAGTCCAGCAGCTTCTCTTCGGAGCCCAACAACCTGACCCAGCCGTGCCCAAGACGAATTAAAGGCTCTAGAGACCGCAGCGTTCCGGCCGCCTTTCTTTCCAGAAGAAATTGTTTCATTCTTTCCATTACGTTAAACCCTGGTTTTGGTTTCCGGGTTATTTCTTCAGCCCAAAGATCCCGCCGTCCTTTTTAGCGGCAAAAGCCGGTCCGGGGGTTCCTCTTTTTTTATATCGCCGTTTTCTGGAAGGTTTATGCACTGCCTTGCTCAGTTGCTGTACCGATTTCGCTATGATATGTTCCGGTATCCTTTTGCCACCGGTGGCTTCGGAGAAAATGCGGAAAACCAGATCGCTTTCACGGTAATAACTTTTCCGCTTCAACCATTTGGGCCAATTGTTATCTCTGGCAAAACGGATAAACTGTGGCAGGTTGACAAGGTGCATCGCCATGCTTTCCTTGTGGGCCCGCTTGATGCTCATAGGTCCCAGGATTTCATCGAGGCGTTTCCTCATTTTTTGCAGGAAACGATGGAATTCAGGACCTTTGTAATTCTTACTCAAAAGATCAAACTCGGCAATTGCCCAAGGAAGCAAAAGCATGGAGAAAAGAAGCTGGTCGGGAAGTTTCATGTTCCGGGCATGCAACCTCTCAATAACTGCCTGGATGCCAAGAATCAATTTACGGTTCTGTTCGCCGTCAGGAGCCCTATGTACCGGCTGATAAAATGGGAAAAGCACATAAAAAAGACCGGAGTCCATGGCAAGTTGCGCCCAGGTTTTGCTGGCTGAGCTGCGGAGATCTTTCATCAGTTCATCACGGATGCGGGAAATGGGGCAAAGCTTCAGCTTTTCCTTGTGATTAATGATGGCCTGCCAGGTTTTTGGCTCAATGGAAAAATTGTTGCGTGCAGCGTGGCGTATGACCCGCATCATCCTGGCTGGGTCGCGTTGCACACGCCTTTCCGGTTCACCAATAAAACGGATAAGGCCCCTTTCCAAATCCTTGACTCCGCCCGTATAGTCAATGATGGTGTTGTTTTCTATTTCGTAAAATAAGCCGTTGATGGTTAGATCCCGCCGGAAGGCATCATCGGAAGGGGAGCCATAGGTGTTGTTGGCAGCCAGAACACTTTCGCCTGCGTTGTTGGAAACACCATTAAGATCAAACTCGCTCCGACAGCGGAAGGTGGAGACCTCGACAATCTTGTTGCCATGAAAAAAAACCTGCACCAGCCTGAAGCGTCTGCCGATCAAACGGCTGTTCCTGAAGATTTTGCGCAATTGCCCCGGCCGTGCATCGGTGCTGATATCAAAATCCTTCGGGGTTTTACCGAGATAAAGGTCCCGGACACCCCCTCCCACCAGGTAGGCCAAATGTCCGGCATCACGCAAACGATAGAGAACCTTCAGTGCTTCACGGTCAATGTTTTTTCTGCTTATTGGGTGGGCCGACCTGGGGATAATACGGGGGGTATGTGTATTGTCAACGGGTGTGCTTGCAGTTCCCGGCTCAGTAGGCATGGCTGTTCTTATACAGGATAACTTCAGGGTTCAGGAGGCAGCTGGTTCCTTGTAGACAGACTCGGCCTGGGAGATAAACATATCAAAAACCTCTCTGACCGTTAGTATTTCCTTCATCTTGTAGACATTCTCCCCTGAAAACACAAGACCTTCCTCAATATTGCCGTCTTTTGCCATTATCAGCCTTTCAGAAATGCAATAAAAGTGGTCACATTTTTTCAGGCATTTATATTTGCATTCCTTGGTTTTCAGCTCTTCCCCGGCCTCCATTTGAGAAACAAACGGAGTTCTGATCGCCCTGCCGGGCAAACCTACAGGTGAACGGATAAGGGTCACATCTTCTTTTTTTGCATTGAGGTAGGCCTGCTTGAAAGCATCGGAGACTGAACATTCTTTTGTCAGGACAAAGCGGGAGGCGACCTGTACACCGTCAGCCCCATATTTGTCCATCATTTCCGCCATGTCATAACCGTCGGTGATGCCGCCTGCAGCAATAAGGGGCACTTTTTTGACAACCTCGCGGATTTTGGGAAAGAGGTCACGCAGGGCAATATCGGTGCCCAGATGGCCCCCGGCTTCCTTGGCTTCAACTATTATGGCAGCAGCACCCAGCTTTTCCGCAAGCCTGGCAAAGGCAGGGGAAGAGACAATGGAAACAATCGGCGTATTGCTCTCCTCGCCTATCTTGAAGATGTCCCTGGAAAAACCCGCACCAGTAATAATCATGTCAACGCCGGCTTCAATGGAGGCTTTGACCAGGTTATAGAAATTTTTCATGGCGAACATGATATTCACCGCGATAATGCCCTTTGTGGCGTTTTTGGCCTTAATGATGTCAGCTTTGAGTTCATCAGTGGGGATGGAGGAGCCGCCGATTGTGCCGATGCCGCCACATTCTGCCACAGGGACAGCCAGGGCTGACGTGGAGACCCGGATAGACATCCCGCCTTGGATAAGGGGAACAGGGGCAATATGGGGACCAATAGCTAAGGGAGGTAATTTCATATGGTTAAGTTACAGAGATAGAAAGCCTTTCTGCCATGTTCTCCGAGGCAAAGAGCTAAAACGCCACTGTTGCCGTAAATTTATCAATTATAAGATAATAATCGGATTGTAGAATACATTAAAAACAATTTTCATTCTTTAATAACGCACGACTATGCCCCTCTTCAGGCTCTTTGTCAAGTCAAAGCATGGTCTGCCTGGGGACATTGCTTGACTTTTTGCCAGGGGTACGAGTAAAGTTGTCCGTTTATTTTTTCATAATAATACATTTCTACTGCAATTAGGAGAATATTTTGAGCATAAAGGCTTTAAAAGGCTTTAAAGATATCCTGCCCGACGAGGTCGGTCTCTGGCAGTTTATAGAAAAAACAGCCCGGGATATATTTCACAGATACGGCTTTGAAGAGATAAAGGTCCCGATCCTGGAGAAGACTGAACTCTTTGTCCGGACCATTGGTGAGAGTACCGATATTGTTGAAAAGGAAATGTACACCTTTGTAGACCGCAACGGCGCGTCAATCACTATGAGGCCCGAGGGTACGGCACCGGTGATCCGCTCCTATATTGAGAATGGTCTGTATGTTAGAGGTTCGGTCCAGCGGCTCTATACAATCGGGCCAATGTTCAGGCATGAAAGGCCCCAGAAGGGCAGACTGCGCCAATTCCACCAGATGAGTGTCGAGGTACTCGGCTCAAACAGTGCCAGAATAGACACCGAGGTTATGGCCATGGCCTGGCAGATCCTGCAGGAAATCGGGCTGCAGGCAAGCCTGGAGATCAACTCACTGGGGTGTGCAGAATGTCGCCCATCATTCAAGGAAGCCATACAGGAGTTCCTGCAGGAGCGCATCAAGGACCTGTGTGAAGACTGCCAACGCCGCAGCAGCACCAATCCACTGCGCGTTCTTGACTGCAAAAGCGAGCATTGCCAGGCCCAGTATGTTTCGGCACCATCAATCATAGACCATCTCTGTGGGGCCTGCCGGGATCATTTCCAGGAAGTCAAGCATGACCTGGGTCTGCTTGGCGTACCCTATGCAGTGAATGCAAAAATGGTGCGGGGGCTTGACTACTATACCAGGACAACCTTTGAACTGATCACAACTGAACTTGGTGCCCAGGGAGCGATAGGCGCCGGCGGCAGATATGACGGCCTGGTGCAGCAGCTTGGCGGCCCGGAGGTACCCGGTATAGGCTTTGCAATGGGCATGGAAAGACTGGTTATGCTTTTAAGCCAGAAAAAAGAGGGGATTGATATCAGGTCGGTGCCGGATCTTTTTCTTGTCACTTTGGGAGAGGCAGCCTATGCCAAAGGATTTATTCTGCAGCAGATGCTCCGTTCACTGGGGTTGCGTGTTATGATGGACCATGAAGGCAGGAGCATGAAAAATCAGATGAAACAGGCTGATAAGCAGAATGCCGGCTTTACACTTATCCTTGGTGAAAATGAACTGGCAAATCGCGAGGTGCTCCTGAAAGATATGCATTCAGGCGAGCAGCAACTTATTGAACTCACCCCGGTATTTGAGGACTGGGCTGCTCTTATCAAGACGAAAATCAGGCAACAGTGAAAAAAACACAGCTGGCAGCCGGGGAAAGACAGAATCCTCGCCTGTTCTGCTGCTCAAAAAACAAGGAGTAAAGGATATGGAATCTATCGGGGGACTCAAACGGAGTCATTCCTGTAATGATCTTGCAGCCGATAATGTGGGAGAGATCGTCACCCTGATGGGCTGGGTATTACGACGCCGTGACCACGGAGGTGTCATATTCATTGATCTTCGTGACCGCTGGGGCATCACCCAGGTTGTCTTTAATCCCGAGATCCATGCGGATGTGCATGCCAAGGCGCATCAACTGCGCAGTGAATGGGTAATAGCTGTGCAGGGTCGGGTGGAAAGACGCCCGCCTGATATGGAAAATCCCAATCTTGAAACAGGCGCCATTGAGGTTTTGGTGGACACCCTGCGCGTTCTGAATTCAAGCCTTACCCCGCCTTTCCCCCTGGATGAGGAGGTAGAGGTTTCGGAAAATCTGCGGCTCACATACAGGTATATTGATCTGCGGCGCCCCTCAATGGCGGCAAATCTCATTATGCGGCACAGGGCGGCCCAGTCTGTTCGGACCTATCTGGATCAAAAGGATTTTTTAGAAATTGAGACCCCGGTTCTGACCCGGTCCACACCTGAAGGGGCAAGGGATTATCTGGTCCCCAGCCGGGTAAATCCGGGAAAATTCTATGCCCTGCCCCAATCACCGCAGCTTTTCAAACAACTCCTGATGGTATCCGGCCTGGACCGTTACTACCAGATTGTCCGCTGCTTCAGGGATGAAGACCTGCGGGCCGACCGGCAGCCTGAGTTTACCCAGATTGACATGGAGCTTTCTTTCATTGAGGAGGAAGACATCTATGAAATTATTGAAGGCATGATGCTGAAGCTTTTCAGGGATGTTCTCGATATTGAATTGTCAGTGCCGTTTGCCAGGATGAACTATGACGAGGCACTGGCACGATTCGGTACGGACCGTCCAGACACGCGATTTGGCCTTGAGCTTGTGGACCTGACAGAAACGGTCCGGGATTGCAGCTTTAATGTTTTTCAGACCGTAGTCAGGAAAGGCGGGCTGGTGAAAAGCATCAATGCCAAGGGATGTGGGGATTTTTCCCGTAAGGATCTTGACGATCTTACCGGATATGTCGCACAGTTCGGGGCCAAGGGGCTCGCCTGGGTTAAGATCAGGGCAGGTGGTGAGTGGCAGTCACCCATCACCAAGTTTTTTACCGATACGGAACGTGCAACAATTAGCAACGACCTTGGGGCCGAAGAAAATGATGTTCTGTTTTTTGTTGCCGACGCCGGAGCAATCGTCCACCAGGCGCTTTCTGAACTGCGCCTGGAACTGGGGAGAAGGCTTGGCTTGATTGACAGGTCCAGCTACAATTTTGTCTGGGTCGTTGATTTTCCCCTTCTTGAGTACGACCATGACGAAAAGCGGCATTTGGCAGTGCATCATCCCTTTACTGCCCCGAAAGAAGAGGATATTGAATTACTCGGAAAGGATCCGGGCCGTGTCCGCAGCAGGGCCTATGACCTGGTTTTAAACGGCATTGAAATTGGCGGGGGAAGTATACGTATCCATCAGAGAAAGATGCAGGACCTGATCTTCACTGCCCTGGGAATCGACAAGGAAGAAGCAGCAGACAAATTTGGCTTTCTCCTGCAGGCTTTGGAACTTGGCGCTCCGCCTCATGGCGGTATCGCCTTTGGGCTTGACCGGCTCCTGATGATCCTGGCGGGCCGCGAAACGATCCGTGACGTTATTGCCTTTCCAAAGACGCAGAAAGCTACCTGTCCTCTTACGGAAGCACCCGCCTCCGTGGCCCGCAAACAACTCACGGAGCTTTATCTGCGACCTGACTGGGAGTAGCAGTAGCTATTGCTGAATATGGTTATGAGAAATCTCGGCTTGTGATAAACAGGCTAGAGAAACTGCTGGTTTATCTCGATCTCTGCCTTGTCTCGCAAATTTGCAATCCAGGAGGCCAGGAGAGCTGATTTTTTTCTATCCAGCAATGCTGTTTTGAATTCATTCTCCTGTTTACTGAAGAGGTCAGTGGAAGGAGCCCTTTTTTCCAGGACACGGAAAACATAAAACATGCCATCAGCATATACTACCTCTTCTGGGTACGGTATTTCATCTGAGAGCTCAAAACCCATGTTAACGATCTGGGCCGGCAGGGAGGGATTTGGAGCAGCATCCCGGGTTACGTAGTCAGAAGTCTTGACGGACAGATTTAATTCGGCCGCCTGAGCAGCAAAATTTGTGCTCTCAGCTTTTTTCAGTGCAGAAAGCAAGGATTCTGCAGATTCTTTAGCCAGTGCTTCAGATTCGGTGCTGATAAAGTCTTCCCTGACTTGCTGCTCGACATCTTCGTATAAAGCTATTTCCGGTTCTTTTTTGTCGGCTGCAAAGATGATGGCATATCCCAGCGGGGTTTCGATCAGGGAACTGAGTTCCCCTTTGTTTAAAGAAAAAGCAGCAGCAAGGAAAGAGGAGTCAGAGACTAGACTTGCCGTGGAACCACTTTTTTCGGGTGATTTTCTGGGGAAAAAATCTGTCTGCTCAACAGTGATATCACTGTTCTGGCTGAATTTGTCCAGGCTGCCTGCAAGGATTATGCTTTCATAAGCCTCTGTCGCCTGGGTAAAGGCAAGTTCTCTGGATTTCTGGGCCTGGAGCTGGGCTTTGATTTCGTCTTTTACCTCTTCCAGGGGCCGGGTAGAGGCCGGTTCAATCTTTTCAAGCTTTATAACATGGAAGCCGAACTGGGTTTCAACTATATCACTTATTTCCCCTTCCTTTAATGAAAAGGCAGCATCCTCGAAGGGTTTTACCATGCGGCCGCGGCTAAAGGCGCCAAGATCCCCGCCTCTTGGGCCGGTCGGCCCTTCCGAATACTGCTTGGCGAGTTCGGCAAAATCTTCACCGGACTTGGCAAGCTCAAGAACCTGCTCCGCCATCTTGCGTTTCTCAGCAAGGATGTCTTCTGTATCCTCTTCAGAAGTTTTAATGAGGATATGGCGGGCACTCCGTTGTTCAGGCATGGAGTAACGGTTGAAATTATCGCGGTAGAAAGATTCCACATCTTCATCAGGTATTGCAGGTTTTTCTTCTGTAACATACGGGAAGGCAAGGAAGTGCAGTTTTACCTGGGGATCGGTCATGTAGTTTTCCTTGTTTTCTTCATAGTATGACTTCAGTTGTTCCTCATCTGTCGCAACTTTCTCCTTGAAATCTGCGGCGCTGAAAGACACATATTCGAGTTTGATTTCCTCGTTGTCGAAATCGAACTGATCCTTTATCTCCAGCGGGGTCAGCTTGGCAAAGCGTGAGAGGTATTCAATCACTTTTCCTGCCAGAAGATCGGTGCGCATGGTATCTTCAAAAGAAGATGGAGTCATGCCTGAGCTGGAAAGAATGTTCTTGTACTGCTCAACATTAAAAATTCCGTCAGTACGAAATGCTTCCATTTTTTCAACTGCCTGCTGGACTTCAAAATCACTCACCATTATGCCCATCTCTCTGGCGCCCTGCCGCAGAAGAGCTCGCTGTATGAGTTGTTCCAGGGCCTGGCCTTCCAGGTCAAGGTTTTCGAGCAATCCCTTCGGCAGAGTACCGCCAAACTGGTCCCGGTACTGGTTTGCCAGACGTTCGTAGGCCTTTTGCAACTCTTCGTAAGGGATGACCTCATCATTGACTTGCGCCACGGAATTTCGTGAACCGCGGTAGCCGCCCACACCCCAAAAAATAAAGACAAGTGCAATAATGAGAATCGTACCCTGAATAAGGGGCGATTGCGCTTTTTTCCGAAGTAAATCAAGCATGTATTTTCTCCTTTCTATGCAAATGAAAAGGCGTGGTTGTTAACAGCTGCAATTGTTTCATGCAATATAATAACATTATCTTGCATGCAAAAGAGAGTACTTATTACCAGGGAAAAATAATAATGCAACAATTTGAGAGGGGGGCCAGCAAAAAAGATCAGGCAGGATGACAAAAAAATAACATTTTTCGTATGAATTGGAAAAAAATATGGGGAAAAACCTCTTCATGTGATAGGGCTATAGTTAAATATTTTTTGTGCAAGTTCATGCCTGCCCAGGGGGTGAAAAAAATGTGAATGATTACTTGACAAAGAATAGACGCTATATTATGAAGGACTATTCATTATTTGTGACGAAAGTTCGGCAGAGACTGGAACAATCAACAATATACTAGACTGAAAGCAAGGAGGAAAATCAAGATGGCAAGTATCGAGCATAATGGCAAATCGTACGAAGTGGATGAGGATGGCTTCTTGTCCAAAGGCATGGAAGACTGGGATGAGAACTGGGTAGACTATGTCAAGGGAATTGAAGGCATCTCCGAGATGACTGAAGAGCATCAGAAAGTAATTGATGCCCTGCAGGAGTACTACAAGAAAAACGGTATTGCTCCTATGGTACGTATTCTTTCTAAGACAACGGGTTTCCCGCTGAAAAGAATTTATGAGCTCTTCCCATCAGGTCCCGGCAAGGGAGCTTGTAAAATGGCTGGTCTGCCCAAACCGACCGGTTGTGTATGATTTGTCTTGCAACACTGCAATACAAAAAAGGGAGAAGGTTATGCCTTCTCCCTTTTTTTATGCTTTAAATGACGAGAACTATTTGAGATAGGTATCCAGCAGCTGCTGGTGAATAGCCTCGACTCTTGCCTGGTAATCCGCCGGACTGATTTGTGCTCCACGTATGCCGCCGCGAAGATTGACTTCCCCAAGATAGAATTTTTTTTCTTCTGTTACAATAATATCCAGATGCCCATATGGAAATTGTCCACGTTTCATTACCTGTCGACAGAGTTTTAACTGTGCGGGAGAAAGCTCGCAGGGCTTGCTCTGCCCGCCTTGATGCAGATTGTTTCGGAAATTGTGGGGATTGTGGCGCCAATATGCCTCGATGTAGTCATCCAGAAAAACAACACGGATATCACGGCTGTAAGGCATAAAGGGCTGCAGAACAAAGGGGAAGGGGATATTACCCAAAGAGGCGTGGGTGAAGACCTCTTCAACAGACGGCCAGAGATGGACACCCATGCCAGCATTCCTGCGGTCAAGCTTGGTGACCACCGCAGTGATTGCGTTTTTCTCGTAGTCTGAGATTGCATTAACCAGGTCATGGTGGGAATGGATGGCACGGGTCAGCGGCAGCATATACTGGGCAAAAAGTGCTGTCTGGAAGGTTTTTGAGCGGCTGGCCAGCTGCGAAAGGCCTGAAGGAATGAGGTGTACACCCCGAATGCACAGGTCAAGAAGTAAAGGTTCTTCAGATTCTCTAAGGCGCAAGCGGCCAACGATTATATCACCTTGCCGCAGAGATTCATACTGAGCCCGTAAAGTGGAATTGTCCCTGATGACGAGCTTTGAACGGCTCAAGTCATTTATCTCCTTATGGCATTAATTGTTTCTTGAACAAGACTGCAGAATATTAGAAGAGCATTTCCAGAAAGCGTTTATGAAACTGGGTCAGATCGGCTCCGCAATCACCACAGTAAAACTTTACCTGGCCCAAAACCTGAGAGTCATCAAGTTCCTGGCTGAAGCTGCCGTCACTGTGCTGGATAAAGCGTGTTGTAAGAATAACTCCATCTGATATTTCGAGGAATTCCTTGTTATTACCGCATTCAGGACAGGTTATTTTCTGGGTGCTGGGAAAGGTTATCACTTTAGATCTGGTTTTTTTATTCTTGAGATTGGACGCATCAGAGTAACTCATCGTGAGAGAAATCCTCCTTTTGAAATGATTCGCTTTTCTATAAAGCAGTACCACCTTAATGTCAACACTTGTAAGAAAAAGGCGCAAACCACTCCATGCAAAGGAGGTGTCGCGTAATAGATTTTAATAATTACAGCTTGTTGTCCAGGAAAGATGCGGTTGGAAATCGAACCGTGCTGCCGGGAGCAGGTGCAGGATGTAATGATAAAGTTCAGTGCACAGGTTGGGAAACCATCAGTAATAATGAATTTCAAAGGTTCCAGAGTCACCCACCGGGGACTCTTCGGTAAGATGTACTTTTTCAACGACTGAATTTGGTGATCCCTGGTGAAACCACTGCACCATTTTTTCCACAGCGGACTTTTCTCCTTCAACAAGGGCCTCAACTGAACCATTGGGTCGGTTCCTTACCCAGCCGGAAAGACCGAGCCTGACAGCTTCATCCCTGGTATACGCTCTAAAAAAAACACCTTGTACTCTGCCTTCAACAATGACGTGAAGCCTTTTTGCATCACTCATGCCAACCTCCTTTACTTTGCACATATCTTGTTGCGATGCCAGGTTTTTTAAATCAGGCTGCTGTAGCAGCCTGTTCCGCAACGCAGGATATCACGAAGCGGCCTGGTAGACAGTTTGTACCCATTTATTTTAGCAGGTGGCGCTACTTCGTATCAAAATTGCTATAAAAGCCTAGAAGATTGTCGGCATCGAAAAATTACCGATGCGGACACGTATTCTGTTCCAGCTATTTATTTTAGCAGGTGGCGCTACTTCGTATCGAAATTGCTATAAAA
>Ga0209536_100006922_pt1 | contig 17254 bp, 15 predicted proteins | sample DeeMarSeWOR28_12_FD_187461 | JGI IMG/M metagenome (GOLD analysis project Ga0209536, IMG submission 187461) | Marine sediment microbial communities from White Oak River estuary, North Carolina - WOR-2-8_12 (SPAdes) (version 2) | ecosystem: Environmental > Aquatic > Marine > Intertidal zone >... | reverse complement strand
TATTTCAACACCAAGACGCCTACTCCCTGGCAAGGGGTGTTCTATCTTCCTGAGCATGTACTGTTCAATCATCAGCGCCACATAAAGAAGGAGATTGCCTGTAAACAGTGCCACGGCGCAGTGGAGACCATGCACAGGCTCAAGAGTCACCGCTTTAAAATGGGATTCTGTGTCGATTGCCATCGGGAAAAGAAGGCCAACCTTGACTGCTGGTTGGCATGTCACAGCTAGGAGAACTTTTTTGATGTCTGCAACCAGTCAAGACAAGCCCAAAACCTACAAGACGGCCAAGGCCTTCTGCCTCACCTCGGCATGTTGGTTTACCATGGCCACCTCAGCGGGCATGATCGGGGCAGGATACCTCATTGCTCCTGATTTCATGGCCAATATTGAATGGATACATTTTGGCAGAATTCGCCCTATCCACGTGAACATCAATCTCTTTGGCTTTGTCACTCCCGGGCTTATTGCAGCGGCCTTTTACTTTGTTCCCAGACTGCTGAAAACTGAGCTTTACAGTGAAAAACTCGGTATTGTCTCGTGTGTGCTCTGGAATATCTTTGTCTTCGCCGGCGTTGTCGGAATCGCCCTCGGTCACACCCAGGGGAGAGAGTATGCCGAGTTGGCCTGGCCGGTGGACATTCTGGTGGGCATTTCTTTCGGTCTTGTGGTTTTCAACCTGTTCATGACTGTAAAGCAGCGCAAAGAACCCATTCTTTATGTCTCTATCTGGTATGCCTGTGCCGCCGTCCTTCTGACTGCCACAACCTACTGCATCGGCAACGTGATCTGGCGGCCGGACACTGGCGCCTTACTCGGCATCCCGGATGCGATCATTCTCTGGTTTTATGGTCACAACGTCTTCGGGCTTTTGCTGACCCCACTGGGATTGGCTGTGGCCTACTACGTTCTACCCCTGGTCAGCCGCAGTCCCCTGTACAGTCACACCCTATCGCTCATCGGCTTCTGGTCCCTCCTGGTGGTTTACACCCACATCGGCACCCATCATCTCCTGCAGGTGCCGGTTCCCACCTGGCTCAAGGTAATTGCCATTGTGGACAGCGTAGCCATGGTTATCCCGGTAATGATTTTCCTCATAAACATCTGGTACACGGTGAAAGGCAAACTGGGTGTGATTTACACCGACATCGCCGGCAAATTCATTTTTACCGGGACCATCATGTACTTCTTTGTCAACATCCAGGGCTCCATTATGTCCCTGCCCCAGGTGCAGCGGGTGACCCATTTCAATAACTGGGTTGTGGCCCACGCCCATTTGGGAGTCCTTGGCTTTGCTGGAATGACGGCCCTGGGAGGGTTGTATTACATCCTGCCGAAAATAACAGGCAAACCTCTGTACAGCAGGTTCCTGGCGGACTTGCAATACTGGTTTGTTCTCATAGGGGTTGTGGGCTTTACTATAGGGCTGACAATCGCAGGGCTGATTCAGGGTAACGCTTGGATTATTGGTGAAGCTCTCTACCGGACGCTACCGCAAATACACATCTATTACGTGGCCAGGGCCTCAACCGGACTCCTGGTTGCAATAGGGGCTTACTTGGGTCTTTACAACATATTCAGAACGATATTCTTTAATCCCGGAGTATCAAAATGAGGATGACTCCGAAGGTTGTGATAGTAGGTAGCTTCTCGATCCTCGCCGCCGTTATCTTTGTGATGGTCTGCTGGCCATACGCCCACAGAGACATGACCCCGTCCAAGATCTTTCGCCCTCGCACCTCGGAGGAGGCTGCCGGCAGGGCCATCTATCTGCAAAACGGCTGCGTCTACTGCCACACCCAGTCTATCCGCGTAGTTGACTGGGGCCATGGGGCTGATAGAATTGCCCAGGCAGGGGATTACGTCGGGGACAGACCTATTCTTCTTGGTTCGCAGCGAACCGGAGTTGATCTCTCCCAGGAGGGAGGCGAGCATCCAGACGACTGGCACATAGCCCACTTCATCAGTCCGCGTTACACCAGACCCAATTCCATCATGCCTCCCTTTAAATGGCTTGGCATGGAGAGGCTCAACACCCTGACCCAATATATCCAGAGTCTCGGAATGAAAAAGGCCGATACGCGCATGGCGCGCCAGCGTTACTGGAAAGAGGAGTCCATCAAAGCTTATGAGGCGGGCCCTGATGCCAACGCCAAATGGCTGGTTGACATCGTGCCAGAAGGCTGGCGCCATCTTCCCAATCCCTACCCCACAGCGGCGGCGGGGTTGCAAAGGGGCCACATGGTCTATCAACAATTTTGCATCGGCTGCCACGGACCTATTGGGGACGGCATGGGACCGGCTCAACCGTACATCTATCCACCGCCCTTGAACTTCACCATTCTAAAAGGGCGGGGCGTCTCTGGAGGTATTCTCTATTACCAGATTATGAACGGCATAACCGGAACGGCCATGCCTTATTTCAAGCGTGAACTTGAATCGCAAAAGATCTGGGAAGTTGGCGATTATGTCGCCGTCTACTTTATCAATCAAAGCGATGCCAACAAAGACCCTCGAGGAATCGACGCCTCGTGGGAGCCGGAGGACAGCGGGCAGCAGACAGCTGGCAGCAAGCAGTAGAAAGAACTAGGCACAGGGAAGATTGAAGATTTTAGATTGCAGATTGCAGATTTAAAAATTGAGGGATTGAGGAATTATGATTAGGAATTGGGCCAGTAATCAAGGTAATCTTGGTCTTTTAATTCCTAAATTCCTGAATCCCTAAATCCCTAAATTTACGTATTTTAGGCATTTTTCATGTACTACCCATACTTCTTAGCTTACATGGTCAGCGGTTTTGTTATCAGCCTTGTTGTCTTGTTTTGGGCTTTGAGGAACGGCCAGTTTAAGGACCAACAGCGGGCGCGGTTTCTGCCTCTGGAGGAGGGACTGGAGACAGAACCGGTCAAGGTGTCAAAGATAGGCAAATTTGAAGCTTATGCTTTGATAGTGCTTGCATCTCTTGGGTTGTTCGGCAGCGCCGCTACCCTGCTGTTTTCGATTTTTAAAGGAGGATAGAAGTAATATAGGGTGGGCAGCAGACAGCTGGCAGCAGGCAGAACTAGGCACTAAACACTAGGAACTAGGCACTGGGAAGAAGGTTTCAGGTTTCAGTGTTCAGGTTTCAGCTTCTATGTTCTTTTCCTGACACCTGAAACCCGACACCTGAAACCCTGAGATGTGGTGCTTGGGAATTTAGATTTGAGATCTCACATCTCAAATCCCACATCCCACATCTCACATCTTTAGTTTTTTAGTCATTTCTTCCGGAGGAACGATTTTGCATTTTTTTGAACTGCGGAATTTCCAACATTTTGTTCTCTACCTTTTCCCGGCGCTTGCCTTCGTTTTTCTTTTTGCTGCGTCCCTGGCATTTATGTTTTTCAGGAGAAGGAATTCGGAAGAGCGAGAAAAGCGGATTACACAGACCTATCTTGGAGAAATCGAGGAAAGAAATGCTCCCTTTCCCCTCATTGCATTCCTGACCATATTAGGCACTGTTTTATGGCTTTTCTTCTACATACTTTTCACAGGTGTTTTGGGGGTAAAAATATAGCATGCATACTGAGGACCACCATGGGTCAGCTTTTGGCACCTGGATCATAGTCATTCTTCTTGTGCTTCTGGTTCTTGCCCAGGGAGCCTTTTCTTTCCTGGTTGTGGGTGATTTAGGCCAACCCGACTGGGAATACCGTCCGGTAAAAGACGTGCCGGGAGAATCTCCCTATGCCATTTATGAGCCGCTTCCATACCCGCAGCATATAAGAGGAAAGAGAGGAGAGTAGGTGAAGAAAGCTCTTTTCTTAGCCGGAGTCTTGTTTTCCGTAGTAGTCGTGGCTGTTCTGGTCCTGCGGCACATAGACGACTATGCCGATTTCTGGCGGATGCGGGAAACTCCCGGTGTTAGACCCCATGAGAAACCGCTGCTGATTATGGCCGAGGGGGTGGTTCCAGTGTCCGTTTCTGAAGCAATACTTAGAGCCACGAAAGGTGAAGAGCTGAAATCACCTGTGAATCTCAAGGATCCGGCTGTGATCGAAGCGGGGAAAAAATTGTACTTTAACTTTTGCTACATGTGTCACGGCCCGAATCACGACGGCAAAGGAACCGTGGGTCAGAGTTTCAGTCCTTTGCCGGGAGATCTTAGAAGCGCCAAGGTTCAAGCCCTGCCGGCTGGAGTGCACTTCAAAGAGATCAGCTACGGAATACCCGACGGCAGACAACCCGCCCTTGCCACCACAATCACTGTTCTAGACCGTTGGCGTACAGTGGCGTATGTAAAATCCCTCGGTGTGCGCAATTAAAGAATCTAGGCCCATCGAAGATCCCGTTTGCGGGGGAGGGCCTGGCTTTAAGCTGCCCCCAAGGGAACGGCTCAAGGCTTAAGGCACAGGGCACAAGGCAAAAACAATCAAAGAAAACATATTCTCTCCTTATGCCTTGCGCCTTATGCCTGAAATCTCTTCAGCTGGCAAAGCCATCAAACTCTGACCCCCGCATAGCGGGACCTTCGACTGGTCCAAAGGACCAAGTTTGCGAACCTTTTCATGAATCCTCCTTCCTCTACCTGCGATCTCTGCGGGCTTTCACTTCGTTACCAGAAGATCTCCTCGACCTCGCACAACAGAACATTCCAGTTCTGCTGCCTGGGATGTAAACAGGTGTTCCATATGCTTATGGAAGCATCCGATACGGCAGATCCTGAATCATTCAGAGAAACAGAGCTTTTCAAAAAGTGCCAGGAAATTGGCATCATCCCCAGGTCTGAGGCTGAGCTTGTTGAGAGAGCTCAGGAGAGCCCGACCACAGTTTTTCCTCAGACTGGTTCTGATCAGGAGCGAGAATACCAGGCGTCCACTGCCGCTGCGTCCTCCTTAAGCCTGACCCTTAACGTAACCCTGTTGTGGTGTCCCGCCTGTGCCTGGGTTATCGAAGAGACACTCAAAAGAAGTCCGGGGATTATCTCTGCATCCTGTAACTTCGCCACCGACAGGGTTAGATGCGACTACAATCCGGTTCTCACCTCCCCCCATCAGATTGTCGATTCCATTAACAGCCTCGGATACAAAGCCCACGTGTCTGGAGACGATGTTGATGCCGGGAAGAAAAGAGGAGAATTCATCCGTTTGCTCATCTCGACATTCCTCACCATGAACGTGATGATGCTTTCCTTTGCTCTTTACTCCGGCTTTGTCACCCAATTGTCCCGCGACAGTATTTACAAGCTTTCATGGCCCATGTTTATCATGGCTAGCATCGTTCTCTTTTATGGCGGCCGCAATATTTACCGTAGGGCCTGGTCCGGAATCTCCACCGCCGCTTTCAGTATGGAAACTTTAATAACAGTTGGGGCCTTCAGTGCTTATTTCTACAGCACTTATGGCCTGCTCCGGGGCAGCATTCACCTTTACTTCGACACCGCCTCAATGCTCATTACCCTAGTTCTTTTGGGAAAACTGCTTGAAAGTAGAGCCAAGGCTGAAGTCCAGGCAGACCTGGCGAATTTTTTTTCGCTCCGTCCCACCAAGGTGAAAATCTGTTCCGAGCAGTACCCGCAGGGTCGCTATGTTGCCGCCGACAACCTTCAACAGGGAGATACCTTCAGGGTTGAAGAAAATGAGGTATTACCTGCTGACGGCATTATTCTCCACGGTGCAGGAGCTGTGGATGAGTCGTCTCTCACCGGTGAACCACTTCCTGTTGTAAGAAAAGATGGAGATCCAGTGAAAAGCGGAAGCAAGGTTATCCAGGGTGGGTTTGAGATAAGGGCAGAAAGGGTTGGAGAGAACTCTGTTGTCGGCCAGATGATCGCCATCATGGAGAAGGCGTTAGGGGAAAGGACACCTTTCGAAGGGAAAGCTGAACGTGCCTTACAGTGGTTTGTTCCCATTATCATCGCCCTGTCGGTGGGAACCGGCTTCGTCTGCCTGCTTTCCGGACTAACCTTGGACCAGGCAATGATTCGGGCGGTCACTGTTATGGTGATCTCTTGTCCTTGCACTCTGGGTATTGCTATTCCCATGGCCCGGGTAGCCGGTATTTCTCTGGCGGGCAGAAAGGGGATCCTGGTCCGGGATTTTTCTTCTTTTGAACAGGCTGACAGGGTTAATGCTTTCGTTCTGGATAAGACTGGGACTGTTACCAAGGGAAAATGGTCGCTTCTCGAGGTTATTGCAATTGACTCATTATCTGAAGCAGAGATCCTCGTTTTGGCTGCATCCTTGGAAAATGAATCTGACCATCTCATTGCCGCCGAGATCACCAGGGAAGCAGCGAGAAGACAGGTGCAAACGGTAAGCTTGGAGAGTGTAGAGGTCTTTGAAAATGGGGTTTCCGGAATCGTTACCGGCAAGAAAGTCAAGATTGGTTCGAGAGGGTTTCTTGCTGCTGAGTTGGTGGCCAGCCCAGCCCTTCCTATTCCCGAGAATAAGGTTGAACATTCTCTGGTCTTTATGAGTTATGCGGGTCGAGTCTGCGGTGTTTTCGTCTTTGGCGACGAGTTAAAACCCAACTCGATTCAGGCAGTAAGCCGTCTGCACGGGGGCGGTTATAGGGTTGATCTGGTGTCCGGAGATGATGATCAGACCACCAAAGCAATTGCCAAAGAGGTGGGGATCGACGAGGCACAAGGTGGAAAACTGCCCCAGGAAAAAGCCAAATTCATTTCTTCACTGCAGCAGCAAGGACAACTGGTGGCCATGGTTGGTGACGGTATTAATGATGCCCCTGCCCTGGTCCAAGCGGACCTGGCCATTGCGGTTCATTCTGGCAGCGATCTGGGCAAGGAGGCGGCAGATCTTACCTTGATGCGGGGGGACCCACTCCAGATATTGGATTTTGTCCAGCTCTCAAAAGAGGTTAAGAAAAAAATCTATCAGAATCTTGGCTTTTCTTTTATCTATAACCTTGTTAGCATTCCAATAGCCATGAGTGGACTGCTGTCTCCCCTGATAGCAGTGTGCGCCATGCTGTTGAGTAGTTTGAGCGTCATCGGGAATACTCTTCTATTATTAAAAAAGGCCTAAAGGTTTTTTGTCATTACGCTACGCTGTCACTTATGGTCATTACGCTGCGCTGTCATTTGTTGTAATAGGTAGAAGACGGATGGACAATGCACATTCCGCATTTATCAATTATCATCTGGCATTTTACCTAAATGTTTCAATTAGTTTTATTTTTGAGTTTTCAATGATAAATGCGAAATGAGAAATGCGAAATGCGAAATGATGATTGAATTACTATCAACTACTGGCTACTTGATTCTTTGATTTTTTTGGCTCATTTTAACCACTCCCTTCCCTACCACTTGGCATTTTGACAGGCTATACTTTAATGTTTAATATTTTGCAAATAACAACGACTAACTGATAGGGTTAATTTCAATTATGTCTGGGCAGCTGCCAACCGGAGGAATGGGCCAGCAGCAGTGAGAAGGAGGAGATTATGAACAGTGGTATGGATATTCAAAACACCGGGCTTCGTGGCATCGTTGTTGCCAGCACCAACATTGGTGAGGTGGACGGTTCTGTCGGGCGTCTCGTCTATCGAGGCTATCTGATCAAGGACCTGGCCGGCAAAGCTTCCTTTGAAGAAGTTGTGCATTTGTTACTCAATGAGGCTCTCCCTACAAAAGACCAACTCAAGTCTTTCTCGGCCCAACTTGCGGCAGAGAGAGCCGTACCCCCTGGACTGATTGCCGCCCTGAAGACCAGGCCGAAAGACGCCTTGCCCATGGACGTCTTACAGGCTTGCGTGTCCATGCTCGCCCATCACGACTCAGAGGCTGACGATCCTTCCAGAGAAGCCGCCCACCGCAAAGCACTTAGATTGGTAGCCAAGCTAGCAACAGTTGCCGCCGCCTGGGAGCGTATCCGTAATGGCCAAGAAGCCATTGACCCCGATCCAAGTTTAAGCCATGCTGCAAATTTCCTATACATGATGAATGGAAAAGTACCTGACGAGGACATCGCCGGCTTTTTTGATGCCGCCCTGGTGATGCATGCAGAGCACGGTTTCAACGCTTCCACCTTCGCTGCCCGGGAGATCGCCTCAACCCGGGCCCACATGTATGCGGCGGTGGCTGGAGCTGTTGGATCTCTCTCAGGTGAATTACACGGTGGTGCCAACACCCGGGTGATGGAGATGCTCATGGATATCGGCTCACCTGACAAGGTAGAAAGCTACGTCAATGAACAGTTTGATGCCGGCAATAGGATCATGGGGTTGGGACATGCAGTCTACAAGGTGGACGATCCCCGGGCGTTAATTTTGGCCCCCATGTCCAAGGTGGTGGGTGAACGCTTTGGAGAAACGAAATGGTATGAAATGTCAGCGCTCCTGGAGAAAGTTGCCAAGGAGCAATTCAAGAAGCGCAAAGGCAGGGACATTTATACCAATGTGGATTTCTACAGTGCCTCCCTTTACTACATGATGGGCATTCCCATGGATCAATATACTCCCATTTTTGCCATCGCTCGAGTCGCCGGCTGGACCGCTCATATCATAGAAGAGCAGTTTGCTGAAGCGGCGCCAAAACCAATGCTCTACCGCCCTGAATCAGACTATGTTGGAGAATATTGCGGTCCTGAAGTTTGTGAGTTTGTAGCCATCGACGAGCGCTAAGCGGCGAAGGGATCTCTCGCCCGAGCCCACAGAAAATGTCGCAAAGCGCATGGCGCCAAGCGCAAAGCGTCACTAAGTCATTTGGCTTCGCCGTCAGTAGGGCTGCGCCCGTCATTTGTGGTCATTTATAGTCATCCGACGTTGGTGCCATTCATCATCACTAATCATAACTACCTTGTTACAACAAGTGACAGCGCAGCGTAGTGACGGCCACGATAAGTGGCCAAGTGACAATGAATGACAGCATAGCGCGATGACTTTGCAACCAATGACGCTATGCTCAGTCTGTGAGCTCTGTGAGAGCTAGAATGAGACTACCACCGAAAAGGAATATTGATGCAGGATAACGCCAGAGCAATGGTATTGGCCTCTTTTATTGCTGATTCACTATCCCTTGGGGTGCACTGGATCTATGATGCCTCTGAAATTGCCAACGAATATGGTCGGGTTGAAACGTTTATAAAACCAAAAGAGAACTCTTACCACCCCTCCAAGGACAAAGGGGACTTCACCCACTACGGTGATCAACAACTGGTACTGCTGGAATCTGTAGCCGCCAAAAACGGCTTCGATCTCAACGATTTCTCAGCCCGCTGGCAGAAGCTCTTCAAAGACTATAAAGGCTATTTCGATAGTGCCACCAAGGGAACCCTACGGAATTTTTCCAAAGGCAAGGGGCCGGAAGATTCCGCTTCACCCAGCAATGATCTGGCCGGCGCCGCCCGCATCGCGCCTCTGGTTTTTGCTCTCAGGCATGACCTGGATGGTCTGGTCAAGGCTGCAAAGGTCCAGACCAGGATGACCCATGCTGATCCTTTGACCGTACGGTGTGCGGAGTTCTTTGCCAGGGCAGCCTGCAAAAGTCTTGAGGGAACCCTACCTTCAAAAGCCGTGACTGAGGTTGCTCAGGAGACATTTCCGGAAACCATCATCGCCGAGTGGGTGGAGGAGGGATTGGAATCCAAATCCATGGATAGTGTAAGTGCCATAGCCAACTTCGGACAATCTTGTCACACCTCAGATGCCTTTCCCGGAGTCATCCACCTCATTGCCAAGTATGAGAATGATCTACGGGAGGGCCTCATCCAGGCGGTTATGGCCGGCGGTGACAACGCGGCACGAGGAATGGCGGTGGGTATGATCCTTGGGGCTTATTTGGGCGAGGAGCACCTTCCTGATCCATGGGTCACCGAACTGAAAAAAGGGAAAGAGATTCGAAATCTTCTCAGCCAGATCGGGTGATGGAGGTCCATTTATGAAGCGCTTTCGACTGTCGCTAATCGTCTCTTTGCTTATAGTCTTATCTCTACCCGTGGTTCTGTGCAGCCATGCTCCCTCGGCTGATCGAATCCTACGTGTATCAGACGGCCAGATATTATCCCTCCCCGATGTAGTGAAGGATCTCGAAAAATCGCAACTGGTTTTCGTTGGCGAACTTCACGCCTCAGAGAGTCACCACAAAGCCCAACTTGAGACAATTCGAGCATTGAAAGAAGCCAATGCCACTGTGGCCATTGGATTCGAGATGTTCAGGCGAGACAGCCAGTCAGATATTGACCGCTGGGTTATGGGGGAGTTGAGTGAGAAAGAATTTGAGAGGATCTACTACAAGAACTGGACTTATCCCTGGCCCCTTTATAAAGACATATTCCTTTATGCCAGAGAGCATAAGATTCCCATGGTTGGGCTCAACGTACCCCCGGAGGTAACAAAACAGGTGGCCCGCGAGGGCTTTGCTTCTCTAACCCCGAAACAACGTGGCGACCTGCCCATGGTCACTTGTCGGTTGGACCCCGAATATTTGGCCTTCATCCGACGCTCTCTTGGTATGCACGGGCACGGTGGTATGGATTTCACCAAGTTCTGCGAGGCCCAGCTAGTCTGGGATACGGCCATGGCCTGGAGTCTTCTTCGCTATTTGGAAAAGAACCCGCAAGCCACCGTGGTGGTCGTAGCCGGCAGTGGCCATTCCTGGAAAGAAGGGATTCCGGCACAAATTCGCAGTAGATCGGAACTGCAATTTCGCGTAATCCTTCCTGAGGTTCCCGGCAGAATCGAAGGGGGAAACATCACGGTAGATGAAACCGATTATGTGTGGTTGGAACTGAGATAAAAAACCGGAGTGTTGGAGTACTGGAGTGTTGGAGTACTGGGATCCTTTCTTGATCTCAAAGACAAGAATAGTCAAATATCTGCATTGCCGCATTACTCCATTACTCCACTACTCCAAGGACTGTCGTAACCACCTCTAGCCTAGGTGAGAGACCGACACAGCAAAAGACTTAGTGAGATGGAACCTATTTTCATTCTCTTCGACATCGACGGTACTCTGGTAAGCCTGGACGGGGCCGGTAGTCGGTCGTTGAACCGGGCCATGGAAGAACTCCTCGAGGTCACAGATGGATTCCGGGACATCGACTTCGCGGGGAAGACCGATCTCCAGATAATTCGAGAAGGCCTTGGCACATTAGGTTTGGCAGATCGGGATGACCTCTTGCACTCACTTTTGGATCGCTACCTGGTTCATCTTCGAGCTGAAGTTTCAATGGGCAGAGGGCATGTAAAAAACGGGGTAAGAGAACTTCTGTCCGCTCTCCAGGATTTGGAAGGTGTCTACCTGGGTCTCCTAACTGGAAACGCTGAGACAGGTGCACGGCTCAAACTCGAGCCCTTTGGACTGAACCGCTATTTCCCGGTGGGAGCCTTTGGAGGCGATAGCGAAGACAGAAACCTGCTCTTGCCCATTGCCGTGCAAAGACTCCGGGAGTCAGGATCAGTGTCGGTGAGCTATGAGAATTGCGTTGTTGTTGGGGATACCCCAAAGGATGTTGAGTGCGCCTTCATCCACGGAGCCTCTTCAATCGCCGTGGCCACAGGCCCTTACCCATTGAATGAATTGCAGGGCACCGAGGCCGGCCTCGCGGTTCCCGATCTTTCCAATACCAACCTGATTGTAAAATGGATAAGAAACCTACCACCTTCTCCCTAACACCGTCCCCCCTGAATAGAACATATGCCAAGGCTTCAGTCGTCTACTTCTGCATCAACCAAGGAAGCAATGTAATGTTGGTCTTCCGGTGAAATGGCGATGAATCTGATGCCCATGCCGAATACCGTTTCATCGTAAATGTCTAAGTCGCCCGACCACACCATTTTAGCAATCACAGGAATGGATCTCACTCCAGGAGGCTTGAGATAAATCGTGAACCTTTGTCCTAGCTCGGGCTTCACTGGGGAAAAAACAAAAGCACCATCAACGCTAATGTCTCTTGTCGTTGCTTCAATAGAGCCTTAAACGCTTTTTATGAAAGTATGCCAATTAACGTCGACTCTTGGATGGACTCGTGTCTCAATACTCATAACTGTTTGAGCGAACGCTGCTTCTCCAGTTCTTCCTCTTTCCAGTCTATGGTGTGTTCCTGAAGCGTGGTGATACCAATGCAACTGTGAACTGGCCTATTCTAATTACATCATGATGCAGACCATTTCTCCACTTTCATCACGAATACATAGGTTTTTTTCGTTGTAACTCGTCATTTCACCACATCTGGGGCATGGAGGCTTATTCTTAATTAGGGTGTCAAGATCAAAGCTCTTTTTATCTTTGAAGCTGATAGAGGTGGGAACCCACTCCCGGCAACGTACGCAACGCACATAGATCTCTTTGCCTTTGGACACTTTGAACCTCCTACTTTTCTTTTCCTCTCGCCAGTCGATACCGAGCTTAGATATGGCGCGAAATTGCTTCGCTAATCCGATCGTAATCTTGGTCAGGGACAAAAGTGAAACGGACACCCACTGCATGAGGCATGTAGTAATTCCTAACAAAAGCTCTGTGCCAAACCCTTTCGGCTGTGGCTAGCAATAGCTCCTGTTCAGCGGGACGAAAGATCAGGCGATAGTTTTTTTGAAGTTCGGGAATTTCAGCACAGCGGATAAGCGTACCAACACGGCTGATATTCTGGGTTCTGCCAGTTACAAGGCCATCATCTGTTATGACCGTAACGGGCCATGAAAGCTCTACTCTAGGGAATTGACGTTTGTCCATAGCCTTGATGATGCCCCGTTTTTTTATGTTGTGGTTACTTGTGCGCGGTTTGAAACTGAGGTATTGCTTTGGCCTGCAATAAAAGTCGTGAACTACCTTTTCGGTATTTTAGCAGAAACGGCTAAGTCTTTAAAGGCAGAAAGTAAGCCTCCGCTGCCCAGGGCATCACGCTGTGGCGAGCCCTTATGGCAAGTATAGCCCCTTTCAAGTGGGACTTTAGACCCTATCACACTCCAAGGGTATGACGATTGATTTCGTAGGGGAGGGGTTTACCCTCTCCCGGAAACTTCCGTCTCGGATTCCTATTCATTGGGCGGGGCTAAACCCCGCCCCTACTTTTAGTGGCGTTTATCTATAGCAGGGAAGTTATTCGCCCTTTTTCTCAATAGTCTTGTTCGCTTTAATTTTAGGCACTTTAGGCATTTTAGGCATTTAATATCACTTTATCTTGCGTCTCCCAGATTCGATGCTATAGTTTGTCCAACCACTGAGATTCTAGAGTTTTGTCGCTCCTGCGGGTGAAATCATTGATTTTATGAGAGTAAAAAAAACAATAACTCTGATTATATCCGGCTTGGCCCTGGTCTTTCTGGTGGGAGCTTTCTTCTTTGTGTTCAATCCACTGGGGCTTGGCCCGGAGCCTGATTCGATACTTCCACCCAGTTTTTTTGCCGCCCCTGCAGAAGACCTTAGCGAGCTCGAGCTTCTAGTGGGCGGAGAGGAGGCCTTCAAAGAAATCCTTGCCGCACTGGACGATGCCAGGTCGTCCATTTTCGTGCAAACCTATATCTGGAAAGACGACGATATTGGCAAGCGGATAGTAAACAGGCTTAAAGCTGCGGCAGACCGCGGCGTTCAGGTTACCGTCAGGAAGGATTTGCTGGGAACGGTTTTCGAATTCGGAGACATGTTCAAGGGTAGACCCAGTCCTGTTTTTACCAAATCCGGTTTGCGGGGATACGACAACATAAAGGTCGATACTGAAATGTCCAATGATACCGATCACAGCAAGTACTTCATAGTGGACAACCGGGTGGTTATTTTCGGCGGCATGAACATCGCCGATGAATACCATACCCAATGGCATGACTACATGGTATCGATCCGAAGCAAAAGATGGGCAGAAGCCTTTGAGGAAAAAGTATTCAAAGGTACTGCCTGGCCAAATCTATCACCATTTGTGATGACGGTGAACGACAGTAATACTACCGAGATACGTACCGCCCTAATTGAGATGATTGACAATGCCAAAGAGCGGGTCATTGTCGAACACGCCTACTTCTCCGATGACAAAGTGATAGAGGCCGCGAAGCGGGCAGCTGCTAGAGGGGTCGGAGTGGATGTGGTTCTCCCCAAGACACCGGACACTCACATCTACGCCAATCTGGTAACCATTAACAAACTGCTTGAAGCAGGTCCCAAAAACGTCCCCAGGATTTTCTTGTATCCCCAGATGAGTCACGCCAAGGTGGTGTTGACCGATGGGGTGATAGCCTCGGTGGGGTCTGCCAATCTGACCCCCAGAAGTATGCTTACCAGCCGCGAGATCACTCTTTTTGCTCATGGCAGGCGCGAGGAGCACTTCATAAAAGAGCTGCGCCATCAGCTTGAAGCTAGTATTGCCCTGAGCGAACAGGTGTTGAAGCCTTTCGAGCTGAGTTTCATGGACAGGGTCAAGGGAGTAGTGGGGAAATATGTCTGGTGAACGGTTAATTGTGAATGGTGAGGGGTAAAGGGTAAACGGTAAGCGGATTTATCCTGAAACTGTCCACCTCTTACCCTTTACCGTTTACCTCTTACCTCTTACCTTTTTGCTTTAGGGCGCCTCGATTCCGGGTGGCGCCTTTAGCCAAGGATATCCTTCCTTAGCCAACCCGTATCCCAGATCGAAAAGCTTTCGCATGTACTCCGGGTCGAACTGTTCCTGGGGCCTCTCCTGGAAGTCTGAGGGAATGTGGGCCAGATTGTAGTCAATGCCAACCGCTTGAGCTTCGACATAGATGCGGTAGATATCGCCGATACCCTGTGTCCTGATGAGCGAGGAGATGGAGCGCATGGCAATGGGAACGAGTCTGGGCTTCACGGCTTCCCACTGGGGTTGGAGGAACGAGTTTCGAATCACGTAAACCCTTGTTTTACCTTTCACTTTGAGCTTATCGGCAAACACTCTCCAGTCCAGATCAGCGGGGAAGAGAAACACCTGGGTGGTTGTCCCCCCGTCCACGTGCATTTCGTCGTAGCGCCGGCCGTCGGCTTCCACCTCGATATACACCGGCGGGAAAGCGGCGGGAATGGATGCCGAGGCCAGGAGAATCTTGTGGACCAACTTCAGCGCTTTGGGATCTCCGCTTGCCGCTATTGCGGTTATGTTCCAAAAAACAGGCCGTTCGGCGTCCAGGTTCGTTGTTCCGACAAATAGGCGCCGCCCCTTCTCAAACTCGGCGGCGATGTCGGCCAACATTTTCTGGTCGTAGTACCTGACTATCAGCTCCTGCATGGGTTTTGAGCTCGTCGCTGCATCGCCGGTAAGGATCTTGGATAACCAGCGCACCTTGATGAGTTCCTCGGTGGATACCGTGGTGTAGACATCCTTGAGCTGCATGTCATACGCTGGCCCGAGAAAGGCAAACGGCGCGATGAGGGCGCCGGTGCTGATTCCGGTCACAATGGTAAAGTTGGGCCGGTCTCCCGCTTCTGTCCAGCCCACCAGCAGCCCCGCGCCGAAGGCACCGTTTGCACCGCCGCCGGAGATAGCCAGGTAAGTGTGCGGTCTCCCTAGGGCCTCTGGATTGTTGGCCCGCATCTGAGCCTTATAGTAGGTAAGCCGCTTGTCAAGGTCAGGGGGGAGCTGGTCACCCCACATTCTGGCCATGCGAATGCCGGGTATCTGGGCAATCTGGCTCTGCGCTTCGGGTACGGGTTTTCTTTGCTTCAGGGTGGCACAGCCTTGCGTAAAGCCAAAGATAACCACCAGCAGCAGGACCCAATATTTTGGCTTATGAACCGCTGCCGATGCATAGAACCGAGTTGCGAGCGGCTGAAATTTTTTCGAAGTCATTGGGGTCTCCTTGGAACTGTAGAATAGCTTCATAGAGAGGGTTGCATTTAGCCCGGATGTTTCACTTCTTCTTGATGAAAAGAACTAAAACGACACCAGCAATGAAACACAGAATCAACAAAGCGGCTAGCAGCTGAGAGGTTCTCAAAAAAGTATGATCTATCAAACCTTCCGTTTTCGTCAAGGCGTTGGTGACAATCTGATTGCCTATGGCATCGATATCCTGCAAAGTGGCAATCCGTTCCTCCCTCAGAGCTGCAATAGTAGCAATCCTTTCCTGGGTAAATTTATCCAGAGTCGCAACCCGCTGCTGATCAATGGACTCAAAGCTAGCCACCCGCTCTTCGCGCAGAGCCTTCAACAAGGCGACGCGTTCCCGGGCAATGAGATCAGGGATCTGCTCTACCAAAGGTATGACGCTATTTAGAACTTCCATCAGGCCGGCAAGTTCTTCCATTTGTACCTTAATACCTTCTTTTTCGTTCACTTCGTCTACCAGCAACTCTGCCTGCCAGCGAGCCTGCCTGGGCAGGTATTCGTTATAGACGGAAAGCCGGTTTGCTATCTCAGGTAATCCGACAGTAAGTTTGTCCACTAATGCGAAGACGCCAAAATTAGGATCCCCCATGAATCTAGCATAGTCCGGCATGATGGATTGACGATGGAAGTGCTGACCTTCCATTGGATGTTCTGATGCCCACCATTCAATCTTTTTCTTAAGTTCCGCTTCAAGTTCAGGCGACACACTTGATTTGATTATATGGAGAACCTCAGCCTCAAGTCTTTTCGAACCATCTAGAGCTATGTAATTGTACTCCCCGAACATTCTCCTGCCATCACCTTTGTCAAAAAATTGGACCATCTGGATGGAGAAGGCCCAGGTATCTATTATCGCAGCCACAGGATCGGGTCGGAATATGGCTGTGAAGGCGGCTGGGATCGCATTCATTTTCCAAACAAGGGCATGTCGTCTAACCTTGGGATCAGCAGATTTCTCAATAATCTCGTCTGCCGCCTCTTCGATGATATCAGAAAAAGAGGGGGCCAAATCAAGAGCGGCTACGCGCAACTCGAATGCAGAGAGCTTAACCTCTTCGCCCTTTGGTGTCGTCAACCTTTGCTGCATTGGCGTCTGACAACCTAAAGAGAGGCTAAAGAAAACGGCTGTAATCAGCAGGATGAGCCTTACTGAATTGGTCTGCATTATTCTACCTTTCCAGTCAGCTTGTACCTTATCCTCAACACCCCATTGTCAAAACTGGTCGAGCCGATGCGGAATTCACCGATTTCTTTGGTTGAATTGACATGAGGGCCAATGCAGGGGCAAGCGTCATAATCTCCAATTTTGACGATTCTGATTTCATCACTCACATTTTCTGGAACGCGGGCCAGACTATAACCTGTCTCTGCTTCCTCTTTAGTAATAACTCAAGTTTCGCACCCCTTTAGGGGTGAAGTTGTAATAGAGTTAATTGAATGATGCATAAGATTTAATAGAAAAGGCTCCTAAGCTGTGGTAAGTTAAG
>Ga0209536_100006920_pt1 | contig 17259 bp, 14 predicted proteins | sample DeeMarSeWOR28_12_FD_187461 | JGI IMG/M metagenome (GOLD analysis project Ga0209536, IMG submission 187461) | Marine sediment microbial communities from White Oak River estuary, North Carolina - WOR-2-8_12 (SPAdes) (version 2) | ecosystem: Environmental > Aquatic > Marine > Intertidal zone >... | reverse complement strand
TTCACCTTCCCAGAACCAGTGCCCGTCATTATCGTATAAACGAGCGCCGGGAACAGTAATAAAACCTCCATCAATAAGCATGTGGCCTGTTGCCGGACCTACCAGGATACCAAGAGTGCGTTCTCCTACAATTGGTCCTGCCTTCAACTCCTGAAATGCCCAGGGTAAACCATCTCCTCCTGATCCCGCCCAGCCATTTATCAGCATTCCAACAGGACCGGTATTGGTCTTAACCGGATTAGTATGGTCCTTTCCGTGTCGCCAGTGTAAGTTATAAGTCACCGGGCGTTGCAGCAGCTCCAGGAATCGATCAGCCAGCTGTCCTCCGCCGTTAAAACGTTCATCTAAAATGAATCCCTTTTTATCCAGCTGACCGTAAAACATTCGTACCAGTTCAAGCTGCCCCTGGCCTGCAGTATTTGACATATAAATATACCCCAGATCTCCTCCGGACAGCTTTTCAACCATTTTGCGGTTGTTTTCCAAATGCTCAAGATAACGAAGTTGCCCTTCTTCCCCGCCTGATAAGCATTTAATAACAAGCTCCCGGGTATCTGCCGTTTTACCAGTAGACGAGACTTCCAGTAAGACAGTCTCCCCCGATAAGCCTTCAAATGCTGCGTATGGATCTTTATCCGGATCAAGTTTGACTCCGTTTACGGAATGAATATAATCTCCTTCTTTGATTTTTACTCCGGGAAGGTCGAAAGGTGAACGTACTTCTGTGTCCCAGTCTGCTGGTTTTACAATTCGTTCAATTGTATAGAGATCGCCATTCTTACCCCAGTCAATTCCAAGAAATCCATTCCCACGCTGCGGGACCTGTTCTACATCACCACCACCGGAATAGGTATGCCCGGCGCTTAGTTCTGCTACCAGATTTGATTGAAGATTAGTGATGTCCCATCTTGTTCTTGCATCTTCAATTAAAGGTGCATACCTGTCCCGTAATCCTTCCCAATCCGCACCCTGCATATTAGGATCATAGAAAAAATCCCTGTGTCGGCGCCAGGTATCCATGAAAATTTGTCTCCATTCTTCCTTCGGTACAAGGTCCATAACAAGACTTTTTGTAGGAATAGGCTCATCTATTTTCTGACCCGGTTCCGGTTTAATAATCCCATATTTACCCTGCGAAAAGACAATCATTGATTTACCATCAGCAGTAGGCGCTACCCTGCTTATGTTTCCCATTATTTCTTTTTCTTCTCTTTCCTTCAGATCAAAAAAGTGCAGAGAAGAAGATCTTCCTCCTGAGCCTGTATTAGGTCTGCGGAGATAAACAAGCTTTCCTTCAAAAGGGATTAACGCTATAAAATTCCCTGCTTCAGGAGGTAGCAGCACCAATCGTGATTCTATATTATCGAAATCAATTGAGACGGTTGGTTCTTCATTATTATCCTTGCTGTTCCCGTTTTCCTTTTTCTTTTTTTCTTCCTTTTCGTCTTTCTCTGCTTTCTTATCATCCTCCTTCTCTTCTTTAACTTCAACCTCATCATTTTTCACTTCCAAAAGTGATGGAGTATCTTTTGTTAGTCCAATTGATGCAATTACCGTAGAATTAGGATATATCCAGGTACCATCCAGGTCAGAATATACTGCTTGCAGGTTCCTGTTAGTAAGGTAGAACAGGTATTTCCCATTAGCACTGAATACGGGTAAATAATCATTATAATATCCGCTGGTTATTTGATTCAACTTATTATTATCCAGGCCGAAAACAAAAACTGCACTGTTGGCATTATCAAGTTCCTGAGTAAAGGTTATCCACTTCGAGTCATGTGACCAGGAAATAGGAAATCCTGACCTTGGTCCGTGTCCCATGTTCCAGTTGTAATTACCGGCTACTGTAACATTTCCCGATTCAATATCAATAATAGAGATGTCATTCTTTTCATCTATATAAGCAATGGATTTACTATTTGGCGACCAGTACAAACTATAACCAAATCCTTTACCCCGGTCGGTTAACTTTTTGGCTTCTTCTTTGTTCTCACTGTCCTGGAGGTATATTTCATATTCGCCTGATTTATCGCTCCAGTAAGCAAGGTATTTCCCGTCTGGTGACCAGGCCGGGTTCCGGTCGAATGCTCCGCTTGATTTTGTGAAATTTATTGTGTACCCCTCCTTTACAGGAACATTGAATAACTCTCCCCTGGCTTCAAATACAACACGGTTGCCACCGGGGGAAGCAGTCACATTAGATATACTTCCACTTACATCTTTTGATGTGGGCATTTCAACCGATAAGTCGCTTATTACACTTACACTGACTTTTTCAGGACTCATGGAGTTTATATCCATCAAGTATAAATCTCCGCCCATTTCATAAATAAGCTCATCTGGTCCGGCAGAAAGGAAGGAAATATCAAAATCAGTATATGTTGTAATTTGTGATTGCTGTTTTGTTTGTGTATCGTATTCCCAGATATTTAAACGCATATTCTCATCCCTGTCTGACAGGAAATATACCTTTTCACCCAGCCATGCAGGTTTACCATCATTGGCTTCGTCCGTTGTAATACGTTCTGCCTTATTTGTAGAGAAATCGTATATAATGATATCGGAAGTCAGGCCCCCACGATATCGTTTAAAAGGATAATCTTCCGTAATTTTTGTGATATAGGCCAGTTGATTTCCCTGAGGGGAGAAGCTTGCCAGCTCACCATACGGAATATTAAGTTTTTCAGGGAGTCCTCCCTCTTTGTTAACGAGGAAAAACTGATTTAACCGGCTTATTCCGTTTTCTCTTGCTGAAGCAAAAAGTAATTGCTTACCGTTGGGATGCCAGTCGATCATCCTATCGGTATAAGAATTATAGGTTACACGCAGTGGAATGCCTCCTCTTACCGGTACAGTGTATATATCGGTGTTACCATTATAACTGGCTGAATAGGCTATATGGTTTCCATCGGGTGAGAATTTAGGCCAGGATTCTTCACCTGGTGAACTGGTAAGCTGATAGGCAATACCTCCTTCTTTGCCAACAAGCCAGATGTCGCCGCCATAAACAAATGCAATCTCGGTTTGAGATACATCCATATATCGCATTAATTTGGCATTTATCTGGCCAGAAACATTTGTACTGAATATGAGTACAAGAATGGGGATAATTAAATTTTTCATGATTTTTCTGATTATTCTTGAATTAAGGGTTATATTAGTTATGAAGGCTTCAAAAGTTATGAAAAAATACTCATCTTATAAACTTTATTTTAATTAATATCAGGACGATGCAGGGCGAATGTTATGATTCATTATAATTATATACCCCAACTCATGCTGACCGTCTAATACATCCCTTTCTCCTTTAATAACTGGACCGCACCTTTTTCTTTCATCAATGCCTCTATTTCTTCTATTTCACGCGGCAGACTTGGAGATAAATTCTCATAACCATATTCAGTGGAAGACTCTTTACGCAAACTAAAAATTTGTTAAGGTTGGTGTGGTTTGCGAGATGTGCCTGACAGCCGAAAAGGACCGGGTTATGTTCAATTTTAGAAAAGGAAGTGATTATCATAATATGCTAATAAAATTCTGAGATTTTTGAAAAGTCAGATTTTAATTTTAACCATTGTACCTGATTTACCTATCAACCACAGATAATTATCGCTTTCTATTATTCTATGAATATCTGGTATCGTATCAAATATCAAGTGCCAGCTTTTGCCACCATCTTTTGTACACCATAGACTTCCCTGCTCCTTGTTATTGTCGCCACAGATATATCCTGTTTTACTATTAATAAAATATACATTCCTTAACCGGTTTTCAGTGAATTTTTCATCTTGTTGCCATGACCAGCCTCCGTCACAGGTATGAAATACCATTCCATCATGACCAACCGCCCAACCACTATTTTTATTAAAAAAAAACAAACCCCTGATGATGGCATATTCGTTTAATATAGCTGCCTGCCAGCTAGTACCTCCATCTTTTGTATGAAGGATATACCCCATGCCTCCGATAAACCAATTATGATCATCAACAAAACAGATATGTTCAAGTCCTCCTGATAAGGGTAAAGTTGGGTGATAATGCTCCCATGATTCACCGCCATTATTAGTGATAAGGATCACCGGTCTTCGGATTTTGACATCGAATCCTGCCAGTACTCCCACCAGAGGTGAAATAAAATCTATTCCATAGAAAGCGATACTGGAATCTGCTACTGTTGTTTTTGACCAGGACCTTCCGCCATTATCTGTTTGCAGTAAAGAGCCATATTCTCCGCAAAGCCATCCTTTATCAGGCGAGGTAAATACAATGTCTTCATAGTATATGGAATCCAGTTGTGCAATGAGCTGCCAGCTGACTCCGCCATTCCCGGTATGCAATAACCTTCCAGTCCCATAGGAAATAATCCAGCCACTCTGATCATTTATGAAATAACCGTTGTGCAGGTCTTCAGAATGGCCTTTTGAAACAGGCTCCCAATGAATTGTTCTTTCTTTGCAGGAAAAGCAGAAAAGGCAAAAAAACAGTGAAAATAATATTAAAATACTACGAAGCATATTTCTCAAATATTTCATGATTTTAAAAACATTGAACCTTCTGTATTCATTTTTATTGTATAAATATCTAATAATGAATAGTAATTTATTCATCTCTTGAATTTTTGATCGACTGTGGTTTTGATTTATTAAGTACGAAGAATAAGCTTGACCGATCAATAAAAACTGTTTCAAAATGGCAATTTAATGTTGCTGCCAGTGCATAAAACTCCTTTTTATCAATGGTGAGTGCTTCGAAGCCGTCGTCGCACCTGATGATCCCTCTTTCCGGGTCGGCCTCAATTATCTTGCCGATGAGGCCCTCTTTGGATTGCAGAAGGAACCAGTGGATCCGATGAAACCAGAATTCATTGTAATAGGTAGAAAATAATACCAGCCCTCCCGGGCGGGTCACTCTCAAAGCTTCTTCCATGATCCGGTATTTGTCTTTATGGAAGGCACAGATTCCGTTCTGGATGCAAAGTATCGATCGATACCTTCCCTATATTCAAAGCAGTAATCGGTCAGGAGTCTGTAACCGGACACCATGAAGGCGCTGATATACTGAAGGATAGAGATTAGCTCGAGCCGCGGATCGATGGATACTTGCAGCGGGCCGTTTCTTATTTGAACCCTGGATTGCTCCTGGAGCGTCCGGTCGACTGCTGTGCTCTGACACGTAAAAATCGATACCAGGAGGATCAAACAGAACATGAAATTTCTTCCGTTGTTCCTCATTCGCATTTTTTCTCCTTTCATAGGTCATTCTGTTTTGAAAACAACTCCAGCGCCCAGAGGACTTCAGCGTTGGGGTCGAAACAGGAATAAATCTAGTTCTTTAAATGATTTGAAATTGTTACTATTCATGGGATGTATTTAAAGAAACTCATCATTCCCATCAATACAAGCGCGACTCCTCCTAAAGCATGCGCTACCCATGGAGTAATAATATTCTCTGTACGTTGATAGATATAGCCAAACAGGAGGCCCGCAAGAAATGTTGACAGGATTCCGATCGGTGAACTAATTGGTAATGTGCTTGTTGGAGTGCCTTCAAGCTGCGGGAAGAAATGCCATAAAGTAAATGCCAGTGAAGTGATGATCAATCCGGCTGGCTTTCCAAATGCAGATTGCACTTTGGGTTGTAACCACCCCCTAAAGAAGAATTCTTGGAAAGGGCTCATTATCAAAAACCAAAACGGCACTGCAATAGCTACTTGAAGCGCCCATAGAGGTGGGAGCGATTGATCCACACCAAATACTACATAAGTGTATACTCCCCAAACCACTCCAGCTATCACACCCCACAGCAAAGCCTTTTTAAAGTTATTCTTCCTGAAGCCGATTGCGAACCAACGACCGCTAAATTTTGCCCAAGCGAGGGGAAATACTATTCCGTATATAACAAAGAGTAGGAACAACAAGGGGAATAAACGGCTCAAAAAACCCAGTCCACAAAAGGCAATATAGGCAACAACAGCCTCGATAAGATTTCTTTGGATTTTTTTCTTTTGTCCTATTTGAGCAGTTTCTGAATCGTTTTTTTGTCTCATATAATTTCTTCTTATTTTGTTTGTTCCAATACATCATAAATCTTTCTTTTTCAAAGGCTCTTTTAACAATACGTTCATTAAGTAATATAAAAATAAGCACAGGAGACTTTATCATAGTCCTATCCAATAAGGTCGAACCCTTTTTTAATAGAAAATAATATTTGTATGATTATTCAAGATTTTATATTGTAGACCAGAAGCGCATTACCATGCCTTATATAAAGGTTACGATTATAAATGACCGGGTGTGCCCAAAAAGGCCCGGAACCCTCCTTTATTTGAAAACTGCTTATCAGATCAAATTTTTCAGCAGTTGCTTTAACTAATCCGACATATCCGGTTCTTTCATCTAATATATAAAGTATTCCTTCAGCTGAAATTATTGAAACCTTGCATTTCCAGTGTTCTTCATACATTTTCCTGCCTGTTTTCCATTCTAAACAGCACCAGTTCCAGTCGTTAATGCTCGTCCAGTTTGAGCCATATAAATAATCGTTTACTAGAACCACACCACAATGATGGACATATATATTCTATAATAACAAATATGCATTAGAAAATACATTTCACAGACCTACCCTATAAGGCGGGATTCTTTTAATTGTGATTGAAAGTATTTAAATCGGGATTTTAATAATTATTTTGAATTTACGCAGTCACAAGAATTTAATAAGTGTTTTAAAATTCAATTACAGAAAAACATCATACCTGATTATTAAGCAAAAAAAAATAGTAAGACCTTATAAGCCAGGGCGACCAGGAGATATACAAAATATATATTTGAATCTTATTTTAAAGATTGGTTAACAATGAGATTATTTATTTTTCTATGCTTACTGGCTATCTATTCGTTACAGAATATTGTTGAAGCTGCTGTTAATCAATCTGATAGTAAGTTCATCCAGTGTAAAAATAATAGGTTAGTCGTTGGATCCGATCGGAAAGAGATCATATTAAGAGGATTTATCTATTCCGGTTTCTCATACTTCACACCGGGATTGCCAATAAAGGTAGAAGAAGAGGTTTATTCAGAACTGAAAAAACTAAATTTGAATACGATCAGAATTTCTTTAAGTTATGATCTATTCTATGACTTAGATTCCCCAAGTGAATATAAGTCATCAATTTGGGACTGGATCAATTCTCATATTATCCTGGCAAAGAAATATAATGTATATCTGATACTTCAGATGACACAGATTGAAGGGGCACAATTTACTCCTATTCCAAACATTCCGTTTGACTATAGGATCTGGAGCGATATTGATATACAAAACAATTTCATATCACTATGGACTGAGATAGCAAAAAGGTATTATAATGAGGAACATATTGCAGGATATAGCATTTTTTGTGAACCTGTATGTTCAGAATCAGTTGACCAATGGACAGATTTGGCAAACAAGATCATACAGAAGATACGGGAAGTGGATAAAAACCACATTATTTTCATCGAAAGAGCTTACGGAGAATTTCAAGTACGGAGAGAATTAACAGAAGAGGAAATACCTCCTGTTGATGCTTTCTTTAAAATAAAGGATTCAAACATTGTTTATGAGTTCTATTTTTTCGAGACTGATGATTATACACACCAATATGCTGCCTGGAGACCGGAACTTGAAAAAAATGAAAAATACCCTGATCAGGAGATAATAATCCGCTATCATGAAAAATACGGAACAGAGAAAAACTTCCATTTTGATAAGGACTACTTAGAGTTTTACCTGAAAAAACAAATTGAATTTGGAAGCAGGGAAGATGTGCCCATGTCTGTCTGGGGATTTGGATTAACTAAAAACTGTTACCTAAAAGAAAATGGTGGTCTTCAATGGATGGAGGATATTATTAATCTGTTCAGCAAATATCATCTCAGCTGGACCATATTCTATAATAGCCCTTTCTTTGGTATCAGGGACAATGTTGAAGTGAAGAAGTTAATACAAAACAATCTTCAATAAACATTGGATTTGCATGGAGATCCGGAAAACGATCACAAACAATATGTAAAAATGAATAAATACTTCATATCCAGAAGAAATTTATTAAGAAGTCTGGCACTGCTTGCAGGTCTTGTTTATCCAGAATCATTGAAACCTTCCTGATACCAGGAAGAGCTATGCGAAGATGAGCTTAATAATCTCTATTTACGATTGCTGAAAAGAGAAATGTCAGAAAAGGCTTCCATTTTTAAAAGGATAATAAATAACTATGGTATATGAGTTCTGGATATCATCAGGGAAAATACAATATCTCAGGCTGCAGAAAAATTATTATCTGCAGAAATCACAGATAGAAATCGGGATGCCATTATGGATAATCTTTGGAGACTCACAGCGCTTACACATGAATATAATATTGAAAATCACGCAGATGGTTTGCTCGAACTTAGAATAACTAAATGTCTTTTTCGGAAGAGATGAGAAACCTACATGCCTCAGAAATTGGAGATGCTTTTTACTGCGCCTATGATTACGGTTTTTGTATGGGACTGAATTCCAAAATCAAATTCACCAGAACAAAGACCCTCATGTTGGGGGATGATTTTTGTGACCATACTTATGAGTTAACATTCATATAATACTTTGAACCTAGAAATGGAAAAGAAAAATAGAGTCTTTATTGCAACAAGCATCGATGGATATATTGCAGATAAAAATGGGGAGATAGATTGGCTTTATTCAATTCCCAATCCTGAGAATATCGATATGGGATATAGCAAATTTATAGAGCAAATTGATGCACTGGTAATGGGACGAACGACATTTGAAATAGTTTGTAGTTTTGACATAGATTGGCCTTATCAAAAGCCTGTATTTGTACTCAGTAACACTTTGAAGGAAATACCTGATAAATTCAAAGATAAAGTATACATAGTAAAAGGGACATTGACTGATGTTTTAGAGCACATACATCAAAGGGGATTTTATAGACTTTACATTGACGGAGGTGTTACTATCCAAAGCTTTTTAAAAGAGGATTTAATTGATGAGATGGTTATAACAATCATTCCAATTTTGTTGGGTGGTGGATCACCTTTGTTTTCAGAACTTCCTAAAGAATTAGAATTTGTGTGCACAAGGTCGGAAGTCTATTTAAATACTATTGTTCAGAATCATTTTAGTAGAATTAAAGAATAATACGGATGCTAACATTTGGTAAACACCATTTACCTTGTCACACTTTTGGCTAATGAAGTTCTTGTTTTAATGAAAGGAAATTGCATAGCTAAAAGATGCGACATTGGCAAACAAGTCGTTTACATGGACCGTTAAGCCTGAACCAATAAAGAACTTATGTGCCTGCCTGTTTCAAAATATTCCATTCTGCTCATCTCTATGATTGCCATTATAGTTGCTTCATGTAATCCGGATAGAAATTTAACTATACGGGAAGTATATACTACTTATACTTCTGCAGTGGTTAACTCGGACATCCAAAGTCTATTTTCAACTATTACACGTAATGGTGACTTCAATTTTATAACATCTCAAGGAAATTTTTTGAGAACCCGGAAGGAATATTACTATTTTCATGAACTGTGGTTCAGAGAGAAAGGTTGGAAGATCTCTTTTGGAGAACCTGTAATTTATATCGAAAGAAAATGGGGATTAAGCATTGCCGAATTTCATTATCAACAGGAATTAGCCGCTGGAAAATCAGACTATCTTGATTCATTCTTTACGCTCATATATCATAAAGAAAACGGCAAGTGGAAAATAGTCGCGGATTTTTGTACACCAATCCGAAGAGAAATTGAATGATTATGAAGAAAAATGAGAACTCAAGTAAGTATTCAAAACTCAGAAATGTTCAGGCAAAATGATATTATAGTGAAATGAAAGCTGCGACAAAAAACACAATTCTTAACCTGATAATAATTATTGGAATACTTTGTTCTCAATGTAGTAACTTTTCAAACTCATCCATTCAATTATTCAGGGATAATTGTGAGAGAACAGGATTCTTCGAATCTGTTAAAATCCCTGATCAACCCGTTCTTTCCTGGAAATTCAAATCGGGAAATTCAATTGAAGCGACGCCTGTAATCAGTGATGGTATTGTGTATATCGGGAGCATGGATAGTTGCATGTATGCATTATCCGGAAAAAATGGTGAACTAATCTGGAAATTTCGTACTGAAGGATATATCATTTCATCAACCTGTATTGCAAATGGAATGGTATACTTTGGAAGTCGTGACAGGCATGTTTATGCCATTGATGCCAAAACGGGGAAGGAAATATGGAAATTTGAAACAAATGGTGAAGTTGAGTCATCACCTTTGGTTTATAAAGGTTCGGTATACATTGGAAGTAAAGATTCGTGCTTATATTCTATTAACTCAGTCAGTGGCAGGCTAAATTGGTTTTTCAAAACAAACGGGTGGATATTTTCATCGCCTGCAATAAGTGAATCATGTCTTTGCTTCGGCAGTATGGATCAAAATTTATATTGTCTTGATGCAGATTCAGGCCGCGAGAAATGGCGTTTTAAAACCCAGGGAGGAATATTTTCTACTCCTGCTGTTGATAACAGGACTGTCTATGTAGGGAGTGAAGACAGATCACTTTATGCCGTGAATAAAAAAACTGGCATCGAAAAATGGAGATTTCAGTCAGGAGCTATGATATTTTCTTCCCCTGCAATTGCTCATGAAAATATTTTTATAGGAAGCATGGACAGCTGCCTGTATTCTTTGAAACTTATTAATGGGGATTTGCTTTGGAAATATAAAACAAATGACTGGATTTTTTCTTCACCTTCTGTGGGCTATAATGTTGTATGCTTTGGGAGTAAGGATTCATTCCTTTATACCCTTGATATAAAATGTGGATCATTGAAATGGAAGTTCAAAACGGGTGAATGGATCTTCTCCTCTGTGACGTTAACAAACGACATGATTCTTATTGGAAGCAAGGATGGCTATCTATATGCTATCAAGTAGGTGTATAGTTATTAACATATTATATTTTATTTAATTATGCGAATATCCAGACGAAAATTTCTGACTAAAACTGCGAAAGCCGGCTGTACACTCGCCTGTTTACCCTTACTAACAACTGAAAACGCGTGTGTTGTAGCAGACTATTCACCCTCTAATAGCTGGCCAGGGAAGGTGATCGAAGTGATCTCCCAGAATGCTGTTATAAATTCAAGCATGAATGCATTAACCATTAAGGTCATGTTGGCTAAAGGTCTTAAGGAACTCACTGGCACAAAAGATCCTGAAGAAGCAATGAAACTGTTTTTTAATTCTAAAGATGTTGTTGCTATAAAGGTTAATCCATTGAATAAGATGTGTGCCACTCATCCTGAGCTTGTGTACGAGGTATCATCCCTGCTTCAACGGATAGGTATTAAACCAGACAATATTATAATCTGGGACAGGTTTGAAAACTATTACGGACTTACGCAATCAGGCTATAGAGTAGAGTCTGATCCCGGTAAAGTTCGTTGTTACGCGACAGACACCAAAGGCATAGGATTGGATCCGGAGGTATATTATAAAAGTGCATTAGCCTATTATGAAGGAGATGGTTATTCAGGTACTGAAACAATCTATAATAAACAATGGTCAAACTACAGCCGGATTGTCACCCAAATAGCCACAAAGATTATAAACATACCGGTTCTAAAACACCATGGGTTATCTGGTGTTTCACTTTGTTTGAAAAATCTCGCATTTGGATCAGTGAACAATACCATCAGGCTTCATGAAAACAACTGTAGCCCCTCTATTGCAGAAATCTATAATCATCCGGTTATAAGGAATAAGACTGTATTATGTATCATTGATAGTATATTCGGCTGGTATGCTGATAGTCCCACATATGCCGGTCCGGATCCCTTATGGTATGCTGGAGCGTTACTGTTTGGAACTGATCCGGTGGCACTTGACTCTGTTGGAGAAAAGATACTGATAAAAAAACGAAGGGAGAATAATCTTAGCGAGGAGGAGGATGTTAAAATTTCTTCCCATATAGCTGTTGCTGCAAATCTGGGTCTTGGAAAGAAGGATGAAATAGACCACAAAGTTTATAAAGTATAAAAAATGAGCAAGATAAGAGCAATCGTAGAGAGCACTAAAATTGATAACAAAAATCTTAAAGTTGAAAATGGACTCAGTCTTGTAATCGACCGTGCGGGAAAGAATATCTTATTCGCTACCGGCCGATCAACTGCATTTCTGCAAAATGCGAAACAACTGAATTTTGATATCAGGAATGTTGACTATCTAATTATCTCCCATGCTCATCTTGACCATGCTGGTAGATTAAGAAATTTCTTAATTAATAATACAAAAGCAAGAGTATATCTCCATAAAAAAGCTATGCTTCAATATTATATAAAAGCATTTAATATCCTGCCTCTTTATATAGGACTTGATCGATGTTTGTTAAAAGATTTCCCGGAAAGATTAGAACTTATTGAAAAAGATACAGAAATCATATATGGATTAAACCTGCATACTGGAATTGAGCAAGTCTCTGCTTTGCCATCATCAAACAAATCGTTATTTGTAAAAGAAAATGTGAAACTGGTTAAAGACAGATTTGATCATGAAATAGTCCTTACAGTTCAAAATGAACAGGGATTAATTGTGTTTACTGGCTGTCCCCATTCAGGGATCATAAATATTATTGATAGAGTCAGAAAGAAATTTCTGATAAAAAGAATATTGCTGTTTTTGGCGGGTATCATTTTTATAATCCTGTTGCCCAAATTTCAGAGAAACCAGACTATATTACCAGTATTGCATATAAATTAGATCATTTCGATGTTGTTTTGTATACAGGACATTGTACCGGTGAGAAAGGTTATAGAATCATGAAGAGAATTCTCAGACAAAAATTGAATCGTTTCAGAACAGGAATGGAAATTAATATTTTATAGAGGTCTAAAAAACATATGTATAAGTTCAAAAAAGCTTAAATGATGAAAAAATTTGAAGATTATATAAAGTCGAAACCTGATTTAAATGATTCATAACATGTAACAAGGAGGATAAAAATGTATTATTTTCTGATATTGATCATTACCGGATTTAGTTCGCATCTTGCAAGTGCTTTTACCACAACTTATTCCAAAAGATTTGGAGGTAAAACAGGTACATTAATATCTTTTTTATTCAGGAATGTCCTGGGTATACCAGTATGGGCTTTTGGTTATTATCTTTCCGTAAAGTCCAGTGATGTATTTCTGTATAATTCTTCTTTGTTGAGCCAGATATTCGGGTGGTTAATAATCACTTTAGGGGGGATAATAATAATTGCCGCACTTATAAGTATACAGACTAAATCAGCAGTAGCCACGGAACATGATTCACTTGTTCACTCGGGGATTTATGCTATTGTACGCCACCCTATATATTGTGGAACTTTCCTTGAATTTATTGGCGTTTTGGTTTTTTATCCTTCATATACAGTTGGATTAGCGTTTCTTACAGGTAGTGCCTGGATATTAATTCAGGCAAGATTTGAGGAAACAGATTTGATCAAACGAATTCCCGGATATAAAGATTATATGTCAAAAGTACCACGTTTTTTCCCCATTCTCTCCCAGCACTTTTGAAAATAGAAAATTAATTATTAGAGGTTTACTTTAAATTAACGTTAGACTGAATACATTGAGTAGATAATCATCTAGAGAATCATTATTTATTCGAAGGAAAAATAAATAATGAATCACTAACTGGAATGTTAATTTCTGCCTTGTCAATCAGTAACTTGTAAACAGGTTTTTCATTAATTCGGGTTTCCACTGAGAATGGCAGGAGCAACCAATCTATCTTTCTAAAGTCACTTTCCAGAATTTCTGTTGTTATGATTGATGAATTAATCTTGCTCTGGAGTATGATCTTCACTTCATGTCCTGAGTCACATTCAATAAAATGATAGGATTCACTTCCGTTATTCCGGATTAACTTAATTACATCAACATCTTTATCATTCAGTTTTTCAGTTCTAAGGAATTCAACCTTATGCCCTTTGTTCTTGTAGTCAATGAATGCATATTCATCTGCATTATCCTTGTTGTTTTTTGCTTGCTGTTCCGGCATTATCATTGGTATATGCACTCCTCTTGAAGGATCGCAAAACCAGGAAGTTTCACCATCAAATGAATAGATGGCTGTATCTCCTTCAACAATCATATCCACTCTTTTTTTCACAGGAGCTTTATACCAGGTTGTGAACGGCACTTCCTTACCTCCTTGTGTAAGCATTACATAGGAACCAGTAGCTTTCAAGGTCTCCCAATTTCTAAGTTGCTCAATTCCACCCATAGCATCCAGATATTTTGTAATGATCTCATCAACCTCCTGGGCATATAATAATCCTACGGAAAGCCAGGCAGCTGTTAATAATAATATCCTGTTCTTCATTCTTTCGTAATCTTGTTCTTCATTTAGTATTAATTTGTCTCATCAATTATCCTGAATACCATGGTCCGACCGGCCAGATAACGTGCCACACAATATCGATCCAGAAATGAATCCCTATTGCAGCTATTAGTCCGTCACGACGATACCATAGACCTGCTATTACCCCAACCAGTGTACATATCAGGAAGACTTCTGCTATTACAGTGAAGGGTATTTCGGATAAGCCAGTTGTGTTCAGGATTTGTAAAGTGCCTGGTAAATGACCAGCGCTAAAGCATATCGCAGCCAGGATGTTTCCGCACCAGAAGGCAACGTTGCTCATTTTCTTACTTTTAAGTACCCGTGTAAGTAAAAACACAAATAGTCCCATTAAAAAAGAACGGAAGATAATTTCTTCTCCAATTGCTGCAGTTGCCGAAGCAATAATCGAGAATGGGAAATCAGGATGGATTAACCAAACGGGTGATACAATCGCCCTGAAGATACAGTCGATGACTATCAGAATCATACCCACTCCTATACCAATTAACATAGGCCAGAGGAACCAGCTGCGAAAACCGGCACCTAATCGAAAAACTGTTGGAAAATCCAACTTGCGTGCAAACGAGTACCCTGCAAGAATTAATGGAAGATAAATAATAACCATTCCTGCCTGTTTTATACCCATAATCCAACGTGCTCCGGTGACGAGCTTTTCCGAAGCCGACACCATTTTCAGCTGAAGCATATCAAGCGGAATAAATGTATAGGCAATAAAAGCAAGTAAGGCATAAGAAATAAGTATGCTCAGTAGTACCAGGAGTTGATTTTTTCTATGTTTATCTGTATTCATTATCACATCCATTATGTTCAAGGCACAATATGGTGTAAATATAAATTCCGGATTTTAGACCATCGGCCGACCTGATAAGGTCGAACCATTTTTACAGGATTACAGGTTAAACGTATAGGTATACTTAAGCAAAATAGTTCTTGAACTGAATATCGGCAGGTTTGGCACCTCCCTGGTGAGATCGGTGTTACGGCCTTCATTAAAAACCAGATAAAGGTCATTTCCTTCTTTAGGATTATATCTTATCCTAAGGTTTGTGATTATTTCATGAATAGCTTGGTTATACTGCAGAAAGGCATTGACAGAAAATTTAGTGTTCAGCATATAAAGTGCCTTTATTCCGACAATATGATTTGGCCAGGTTACGTTTCTCGAGCTCACATTTACATGGTCAAAATTGTATGTTCCGCCAAGCTCAAAGTGTTTTGAAATGTTCCACATCGGTTCAAACCTGACAGAAAGTCTGTATCCATCATAGTATTGCCCTGCCTGTATTATTCCCAGCACGTAAGCCGGTTTTGACATGGGTGTGCTGAATATTGTCCAGGCAGATAAATAAGAATAATCCCCAGGGTCAAAGTAAAGTTTTCCTGGACTTATTTCAAGGCTGTCCCGCAGGTGTTCCTTGCTGAATACAATACTGAAATCCAGCATAGACTGGTTCTTTGTCTGGAAAGACCATCCCAGAAAGTATTCCAGCTGAGGTTCATCGGCTGCTGGTCAGGCTGGTTGACAACTGCATCCCTCTGGATATGTGAATCAAACCTTAAACCATCAGGATTTGTAAAGAACATGAGTCCGTTCTCCTTATCATTGTAGGAATCAAGTATTAAACCAATCCAGTCTCCGCCCATTCCTGTATAATCTCTCTTATAGCCGGCTGACCGCATAAGCGAGGTGTCTTTATAATATACCCATGCGCCGGCATAAAGAAACTTATCATCATAGGCGATACGGAAATCCGTCTCCTCAGTTGGCTCATTTCCGAATACCGGAGTAAACATTATCAGTTTTACCGGATCAACAGAATTCCAGGCTTCCTCATCCGGGATGCCGTCAAAATTTACCGGATGGGACAACTTACTTATTACCAGTGCCTGCTTGAGGGAAGATAGCGAATCTGATTGTCCTGAAAGGACAACCGTTAAAAGAAAACAGCCAATGAAAAAAATTATCTTGCGCAACATAAGAAATAAGAAAGAATCCTCGGTCAAAGTATGTATACGTTCCGAAGGAAATCAAATATATCTCAAAACGGTTCCCTTGTCGACTAAACTTATAAGGTCAAACCAATAAAATCTAACATTTTGGATGTGCTTCTATATGTGATCCGGAAAGGTCAGTAATGGCGCTGCTTCCTGTATTGTGTAGGAGTAAGGTTTGTATATTTCTTGAAAAAGGTGTTGAACACAGATTTAGAGTTAAATCCTGTTTCATATAAAATTTCCAGAATCGTTTTTCTACCCGATACGTCTTCATTTAATAACCGCATACTCTCTCTGATCCTGTATGAATTGATAAAATCATAATAGTTCTGACCGAACTTGCTGTTTATAACCTGTGAAAGATGATGGAGGGGAATATTTACCTGGTCAGAAAGCATTTTTAGGTTTAAATCAGGATCCAGGTATGGCTTTTCGTTATCCATATGCTGGGTGAGTATTACACTGTATTTCTCTTTCAATTCATCCGAAAGAATCGTTTTTTCATATTTTTTCCCTGGTGTTTTCTCATCTGCAAACAAAAAGACTCCCGGATAATTAATTCCTCTCAGGAACATAATACTTAAAAAAACAATAAACAAAAGACCTGCTATGATGTATATGGTTATATATATGGTAGACATACAGTTCATTATTACCAGAAGAACACCAAGTAACTTTGATGATTTCCAGATGATTATAACATAGAGCACATTGGATAGCCAGGATAACCCGATTCGGCTGATGGAAGAATGAATTTCTTTGACCTGTTTACGAAACCGGCTGATCAAAT
>Ga0209536_100006919_pt1 | contig 17260 bp, 16 predicted proteins | sample DeeMarSeWOR28_12_FD_187461 | JGI IMG/M metagenome (GOLD analysis project Ga0209536, IMG submission 187461) | Marine sediment microbial communities from White Oak River estuary, North Carolina - WOR-2-8_12 (SPAdes) (version 2) | ecosystem: Environmental > Aquatic > Marine > Intertidal zone >... | reverse complement strand
TTTAAATTACCCTTTAAAATTAAAAATATTATTGATGCGGGTGCAAACATAGGATTAGCAACCACCTATTTTATTAACAAATATCCAAAATCAAATATCATCTCTATAGAACCAGAAAAATCTAATTACAAATTACTCACTGTCCCCATCCTCACCGATTATTGTCCTTCCAAGAATATCGTTGAGAAGATGACGTCCTAAGATTGATTGGAATAATTTAATTGCGTGCTGTACATTGCTTACTGTTTCAAACATAAAATGGACTGCGATGATCATCGATTTTTTCTTGTTTTTCTGTGGATTGATTTTATTGTATGCCGGTGCTGAATTACTGGTGCAGGGAGCCTCCCGTCTTGCCTTGCTGGCGCGGATCAGTCCCCTGATTGTCGGCGTAACGGTCGTTGCATTTGGAACATCTTCCCCGGAATTTCTGGTCAGTTTAGTTGCCGGATGGAGCGGTCGGACCGGGGTCGCCATCGGGAATATTATCGGCAGCAATATTGCCAATATTGGATTGATTATTGGGATCAGTATTATGCTCCGGCCGCTGGTGTTGAAAGACACCTATATCAGACGTGAAGTACTCTGGATGTTTGGGGCGACAGCATTTTTTTGGATTAGTGCCAGTGATGGGGCATTAAATGTGTGGGAAGGTCTGGTAATGATCGCCGGAATAATCTTCTTTACCGTTATTCTGGCCAGACAATCCATGCGTGAGCGTAAAGAAAAAAGGCCTGAGGATCTGGACCTACCCGGGGAGCCAAAATGGATACGTGAATTTCCCCGGCGGAGAAAAGTGCTCATTTATCTGGCCATGGTTGCCTCCGGTATTCTCATTCTGGTATGGGGATCGGAAACAACCGTTGATGCCGCAACGGACCTGGCTGAATATTTTGGGGTACCGGAACTGATCATCGGGCTATCACTGGTGGCTTTCGGCACATCACTGCCCGAACTGGCAACGGCAATTGTAAGTATTATCCGGAAGGAGAATGAAATACTCATCGGTAATATAATTGGGAGTAATATTTTCAATCTGCTTTTTGTTGGCGGAGCGCTGGCTACAGGCTTCACTGTACCGATATCCAGGGAAGTCAATATACTGCATATTCCCTTAATGGTAATAATGAGCCTGATGATCCTGCCAGCGATCGTAGGTAAAAGAACATTATCCAGATCCTGGGGTGTGATCATTGCCGCCGTATATGTGACATTTATTCTTCTGATCTATATTTACTAAGGCTGCATGGGGATACAACTTGATTACCGGTAGAGCATGTGATAAATTAAAAAATTTATCTGCAGGCATTATAAGATAATTGCCTCAGCTGCCCATGATTTGTGAAGCGTACTTTCTCCTGTTTCACGGAGTTTTAATAAGATGACCGAAGCAATCATAAATGTCAGCGTTGCCAATATATATGAAACCCATGAATACCAAAGTCAGATTGTCACGCAGGCGATTCTGGGTGAACCGGTAAAAGTACATGAGCGGTCTCAGAATTTCAGTCTCGTGGAGTTGCCGGATACCTACACAGGTTGGGTCAGTAATTATCAATTGAGTCAATCCGATGGTCATCGATCCCCTGAAACCGTAACGGTTCGTGAACATTGGATTCAGATCTACCGCGATCCGGATATCCGAAGTCAGATTGTCCGGGATGCCGTGATCGGGACACAATTGGACAAAGCGGGATCTGATGGTGATTGGATTGAGATCAGGCTGCCGGATGGGGATCCGGGCTGGATCGGAAGATCCGTACTTGGTAAATTCCCAAACGCCGACCGGCAAGGGGTGACCTCACTTGCCGGTGAATTTCTGGGTTATCCCTATTTCTGGGGTGGACGCTCACCCAAGGGATTTGACTGTTCCGGTCTGACCCAGACGGTGTACCGTTTGCTTGGTATCCGCATCCCGCGTGACTCATGGATGCAGCAAAAAGCGGGTAAACCCGTCGCGAATGTCCTGCCGGGTGACCTGTATTTTTTTTCCGAAGCGGGTGATCGGATTACGCATGTTGGTATTGCCCTTGGGGATGGAAGGATATTGCATGCCCGTGGACATGTTCGCATAAACAGTCTGATTGAGGGCACACCGGGGTATAACGCGGAATTAAAATCAACTTTGGTTGATGCACGATCTTTTTTTGAGAGATGATTAATTTAAATCGAAGTGTTCTGGTGCTGAATCAGAACTATGAGCCGATCGCTGTTTGCAATGCAAAGAAAGCGATCATCCTGGTCTATCTTGGAAAAGCAGAGATCGTTGAGAGCTATACGCATAAGGTACATTCAGTCAGTATCGTTATGCCGTTCCCATGCGTTGTCCGGCTTCAGATATATATTTACCGGCCTTTTAAACCGGTAATGCTTAATCGTAAAAATATATTGAAACGCGACCGGCATACCTGTCAGTATTGCGGGAAGAAAAGCGGGCCAATGACCGTTGACCATATTATTCCCAAACAATATGGTGGCAAGCATAGCTGGGATAACCTGGTTTGTGCCTGCATAAAATGCAATAATATGAAGGGTAATCATACCCCTGAACAGATCGATATGGTTCTGCGTAAAAAACCGGAACGGCCCAGCCGATTATTTTTTTTACAGTTTTTTATTGATGATCCGCATGAGAAATGGCGGCCATATCTTTTTCTAAATTAAGATGACGAGGAGCGATATTGTGAAAAAACGGATTCTCAGCGGCATGCGGCCCTCCGGAAAACTTCATCTTGGTAATTATGCCGGTGCGCTGGAAAACTGGATTCAATTGCAGGATGAATATGATAATTTCTTTTTTGTAGCCGACTGGCATGCGCTGACCACAAATCCCTCAGCGGCATTTGAAGTTAAAAAAAATACAAAAGACATGGTGATCGACTGGTTGAGTGCCGGTATTAAACCGGAGAATCCGATTTTTATCCAGTCGGAAATTAAATCCCATGCGGAATTACATTTGTTGTTTTCAATGTTGATAACAAATGCAAGACTGGAGCGCAATCCAACCCTGAAAGAACAGGTCAGGGATCTTCAGACCGAAAATATTTCGTACGGGCATCTCGGCTATCCGGTGCTACAGGCAGCTGATATCCTGATCTATAAAGCGAATGTGGTCCCGGTGGGCGAGGATCAGGCACCACATGTCGAAATTACCAGAGAGATCGCCCGTAAATTTAACAGCACTTATGGTGAAGTATTTCCTGAGCCGGAAACCAAACTGACCAAATTTGCCAGGCTGCCGGGTCTTGACGGTCGTAAGATGGGTAAATCCAATAATAATTATATTCTCATGGCGGAGAGCGAACCGGAGATTTTTTCCAAGGTCAGAACGGCAATTACTGATCCTCAGAAGGTCCGCCGGCATGATCCGGGAAACCCGGATATATGTAATGTCTACTGGCTGCACAAGAAATTCAATTCGGCTGAGATACCCCGGATAAGAAAGGACTGCCAGAGCGGGGCGCTTGGATGTGTGGATTGCAAAAAAAACTGTGCGGTTAAAATTGCACAATATTTTGAGCCGCATCGGGAAAAACGGGCGAAATATGAACAGAATCCGAAACTTGTTGATGACATTCTGCAGGACGGTATCGCCAGAGCACGCAAGGTTGCACAAAACACCATGGATGAAGTATATCATACCATGCAGATGGGTTGAAAATGGGCTACCGGGTAAAACTTGACATATTTGAAGGGCCCTTCGATCTGCTTTTGTATCTGATACGAAAGCACGAGATCGATATATATGATATTCCCATACATTTGATTACGAAACAGTTTCTTGAGTATCTGGAACTGATGAAGTTGCTGGACCTCGAGATTGCCGGTGAATTCATTGAGGTCGTGGCAATCCTGATGAATATCAAGGCGCGGATGTTGCTCCCCCGGCCGGTCGGTGTGGGTGAAGATGAATACGAAGATCCGCGCACCGAACTGGTCGAGCGCTTGATCGAATACAAGCGTTTTAAGGATGCCGCCGCCGAGATGTCACTGCAGGAAGAAAAACAGCGGCTTTTATATCCGAGAAGCTATTTCCCAAGGATTGAAGTGGAGCAAGAGGAGGATCCTGAAACCTATCTCCAGGATATATCACTTTTCGATCTGCTGCTGGCCTTCAAACGTGCACTGGATAATATGCCCAAGGTGACCTATCATGAGGTAAAAAGGATTGATGTGACTATTGAAGAACAAACATCTTTTATTGTCGAACGGCTGAAGCAGCGTAAAATGATATTATTTTCAGAATTAATGGCGGAAATGCGTGAAAAAATAATCATTGTCGTTACATTTCTGGCTTTACTTGAAATGATCCGCGCCGGAAAGATTGTTGTGCGTCAATCGGATCTGTTTGATGACATTAGAATAAAATCAGCAGCATAACAAAATTAACTTTAATTTATATCGGAACAACATTGGCAACAGACAATCTGCATCGTATCATCGAATCTTTGCTTTTTGCAAATGATGATCCCCTCAGTTTGGAAAAACTAAAGGAATTACTCGAGGGTGCCGGGAAGAAAGAGATCCGGCAGGCCATTACAGATCTGCAAAAATTCTATGACGACACGGGCAGTGCGATCCGGGTTGCTGAACTGGCCGGTGGTTATCAGCTGCTCACCCGCGAGGAATATGCACCGATCCTGCAAAAACTCTATCGCGGAAGATCAGCCTCCCGGTTAACCCAGCGGGCACTTGAGACGCTGGCCATCATCGCATACAAACAACCAATAACAAAACAGGAAATGGAAGCCATACGTGGTGTGAACGTCGATGGTGTCGTCAAAACACTGCTGGAAAGAAATCTGATCAAGATCGAAGGACGTCAGAAGGCGCCGGGAAATCCGCTTTTATATGCAACGACAAAAAGATTCCTTCAGTATTTTGGGCTGAATTCACTCGAATCACTGCCAAAACTCAAAGAGATTGATGAATTACTTAAAGATGATGATAAATTTCTCGAAAGTCTCGATCAGATCGCATTGAAAGAACTGGCACCGGAAGCCCTGGGTATTAAAAATGTGGATGCCCCGGAAAACCTGGCAATTGATTTCAATGAACCGCCCGGTGAGGATGCAGAGGAAAAGGAACCGGATGATGCGACTGAATAAATACCTTGCGAATGCGGGAATTGCCTCGCGCCGAAAATGTGACGATCTGATCATCGCCGGGAGAATTAAGGTGAACGGAGAGGTTATTACAGCGTTGGGGTACAGGGTAAACGAAAATAAAGATAAGATTCAATATGATGACCGCGTGGTCAAAGCTGAAACGCAATTTAAGTATCTCCTGTTGAATAAACCTACCGGCTATGTCTCAACCGTTAAAGATGAATTTAACAGACCAACAGTGCTTGATCTCATACCACTGGAAGAGCGCATCTATCCTGTAGGCAGACTTGATTATGATACATCAGGACTCCTATTGCTGACCAACGACGGTGATCTGACCAATATGCTGCTCCATCCCAGATTTAAAGTTGAGAAGGTATATCATGTGCTACTGGATAACCTCATCAGACCGGTGGCACTTTATCATCTGGAGCAGGGGATCGAATTGGAAGGACAGCGTACCAGCCCGTGTAAAATATCCCAGATCAGGGTGATCGATAATTGCAGTCTGCTTGAGATAAGGCTTCGGGAAGGAAGAAACCGGCAGATTCGCAAAATGTTTGCAGCTTATGATTATCAGGTGGAATCGCTTGAACGGATTGCTTTCGGACCACTTTCACTCACCGGTCTGAAGCGCGGCGAATGGCGTCCACTGACCCGCTATGAGGTCACAAAACTCAAATCCTTTTTGGAACAACAGGCAAATGATTAATCCTCCGCTCCGGATAGCGATTGATGGTCCGGCAGCTTCCGGAAAAAGTACTACGGCAAGGATGGTGGCAAAGGCGCTCGGATTTTTATATGTTGATACGGGTGCCATGTACCGTGCGGTCACGCTGGCTGTTCTGGAAGCAGGGATCGACCCGGGAGACGCTGAGGCGATTTCAAAAATGGCTGAGCATTTGGAAATAGACCAGACCGCAGAAGGTGCGGAAACGCATACCCACCTGAACGGAAGGGACGTTTCGCTTGAAATCCGACTTCCTGAAGTGACTGCCGTGATCAGTCAGGTCTCCAGTCATCCGGATCTGCGACGCATTATGGTTGGCAAGCAACGGGAATTGTCCCGCAAGGGAAATGTCGTGATGGAAGGCAGAGATATCGGGACAGTGGTAATTCCCGACGCTGAGATTAAGATTTATATGCAGGCTTCGCTGGATCAACGGGCAAAGAGAAGGTTGTTGGAATTGGAAACAAGAGGTGTAGAAACAACTCTGAAAGAAATCAGATCTGAAATCAATCGCAGAGATGATATGGATGCCAACCGGGCAAATTCCCCCCTGAAAGCCGCACCTGATGCAATCATACTCGATACATCCAAATTGAGCATAGAAGAACAGGTGAAATTTGTCCTTCAACTGGTCAATAATCGCATACGAGTCTAAAATAATCTCACCCAGTATAATACTTTAATAAAAAATTATTGTCTATGGAAAAATAATACCTTAAATTTACAGACTTTGTGTTTTATGAGGCACTATCCCAATATGTAAGGAGGTACATTTTTTGATGGTGGATGATAAGAAAGAATTAGCGGAAGAAGTGGATTCAAAAACCGAAGCGCCCGAGGAACCAAAAGGATCTGATGTGGATACCGAAGTTGCTGAGCCACAGGAAGATTCTCAGGACCAGGACGTAGTTCGCCTTGAGGATCTCGAGGAGGAACACGAATACTCCGCTGAAGAAATGAAATTTCTGACTCAGATGTATGACAAGACGCTGACGGAAATAAAACAGGGTGATATTGTCAAAGGCAAGATTCTTGATATCACAGATTCAGAGGTTATTGTTGATATCGGATTTAAGTCCGAAGGAATTCTGCCTATAGATGAGTTTGAAACAACCAAAGATATTAAGGTCGGTGATGAAGTTGAAGTCTTTCTTGAGAGTATGGAAGATCTTAACGGACAGTTGATCTTATCACGCCGACGAGCTGATTTTATCCGTGTATGGGAAAATGTCGTTGAAAAATACGAAAAGGACGAAAAGATCTCCGGTACAATCACACGCCGGATAAAAGGTGGTATGGTAGTTAGTCTGAATGGTGTGGACGCCTTCCTCCCGGGTTCTCAGATCGATGTTAAACCTATTCGGGATTTTGACGCCTTTCTGGGACGTGAAATGGAGTTCAAGATCGTCAAAGTTAATCACGCACGCCGGAATATTGTGGTATCGTCCAGAGTGCTGATCGAAAAGGAAATGGAAAGTCAGCGTTCAGAAGTTATCAAACAGATCGAAAAAGGACAGGTACGCAAAGGTATGGTCAAAAATATTACCGATTTCGGCGTATTTGTCGATCTTGGTGGTGTGGACGGCTTACTGCACATTACCGATCTCAGTTGGGGTAGAGTAAATCATCCCTCAGAGGTTGTGAAACTTGATGAAGAGATTGAAATAGTGATTCTTGACTATAATGAAAATAAGGATCGTATTTCACTTGGACGTAAGCAGTTGCTACCGCATCCATGGGAAAATATCGAAGAAAAATATCCGGTTGGAAAAGTCGTCACAGGTAAAATCGTCAGCCTGACCGACTATGGTGCTTTTGTTGAACTGGAGACGGGTATTGAAGGTTTGATCCATATTTCAGAAATGTCATGGTCCCAGCATATAAAACACCCGAGCCAGATCCTGCATGTCGGCTCCGAGGTAGAAGCCAAAGTGCTCAGTATCGAATCCGATGAAAAAAAGATCTCACTGGGCCTCAAACAACTCGAGCCGGACCCCTGGCAAGAAATTGAAGCCAAATATCCGATCAATTCACGTCATAAAGGTGTGGTCCGTAACCTGACCCAATTTGGTGCATTTGTGGAGCTTGAGGAAGGGATTGACGGTCTTGTACATATTTCAGATCTGTCCTGGACCAAAAAAATCCGCCATCCGAGCGAAGTGGTCAAAAAAGGTGATGAAATTGAGGTAATTGTCCTCGGTATCAATCGTGACGAGAGGCGAATTGCTCTCGGGCACAAACAGATCGAGGATAATCCGTGGGAGACATTTGAGCAGAAGTACCAGATCGAAACGGATACAAAAGGTATTGTAACACGGATCATTGATAAAGGGGTGATCGTTACACTTCCCCTGGGTGTTGATGGATTTATTCCGATGACCCATCTTGGACATCCGAAACTTAAAAAGGCGACGGAATATTATAAAGAAGGCGATGAGATCCCATGCAAGGTAATCGAATTCGACAAAGAAAATAAAAAGATCGTTCTATCGGTCACCAGTTATTTTAAGGACCGGGAAAGGAATGATCTGGAAGATTATCTTGCCAAGCAGGGTGTTGAATCGACCACTCTTCAGGACCTTGTAAAAGATATGCCGGATAAGGTGGAAAAGAAAAAGGCTGCGAAAAAAGCGGAACCGGAAGCAGAAAAATCTGAGGAAGCGAAAACGCCGCCTGAAGAGAAAAAAGAAAAGCCGACCACCAAGAAGAAAAAAACTGAGAAGGTGGAAGAAGAGGCAGAATCCAAAGCTGAAACACAGGCGGCAAAGGCTAAAACTGCCACAGATGCTGAATCTGAAGAAGGGAAGGCTAAGCCGGTAAAGAAGAAAAAAACAAAGGCAGCTGAAACGACCAAGGATTCTGAGAAGAAAAAAGTGGCAAAGAAAGAATAGAAATTATAAATCGGCCGGTGCTTATCGCCGGCTTTTATACTGACCTCTGCAATTTATTTTATTTAAAAAAATTGTTATCTTTTTTCAGATCCTGACGATATTCTCTAATGGAAGTGTCATAAACTTCTGCCTGAAAAAGGCATACGCAGGTTTGAAAATGTATAGTTTTCTCAACAATTTCTTCACCAATTTGGGCATTGACCTCGGTACTGCCAACACGATTGTATATGCAGATAATCGCGGTTATGTGGTCAATCAGCCATCGGTCATTGCCTTTAAAAAAGGTCTCCAGGTACTAGCTTTTGGCACTGAAGCAAAAGAGATGCTGGGCAAAACGGGTGCAGCGATCAGTGTAATCAGACCGCTTGCGGACGGCGTGATAGCCGATTTTGAAGCAGGCGAAGAATTGATAAAGGCCTTTATTAAAAGCGCTGATGTACCGCGTTACCGGATCGGCAGGGTGGTCATGGGCGTACCTACAGGCATTACCGAGGTGGAAAAAATTGCTGTTATCGAGTCCGCTGAACAGGCCGGTGCACGGGAGGTATACCTGATCGAGGAACCGGTGGCGGCGGCTATTGGCCTGGGGCTGGATGTCAAGGGTCATGACGCGCATATGATCGTTGATATCGGCGGCGGAACCACCGATATCGCTGTGATCAATTACGGAGGTATTGTAGTTGATAATACGATTCGTGTCGCCGGGGATGAACTCAATGAAGCCATAGTCAGGTATTTTAAAAATCAATACCAGATGCGGATCGGGGAATTTACTGCGGAACGTATGAAAATCGATTTCGGTACTGTAACCGAAAAATATAACGGCAAGGCTGTCACAGTAAAAGGGCTTGATATAAAGGACGGCATGCCCAAACAACTTATTCTTCCCAGTAGTTTTTTCATTGAGGCACTGCACGATATTATTGAGGTGATCATAAATGCCGTCATGGGTACGCTGGAAAAATTGCCGGCAGAACTGGTAAATGATCTGGTTGACAGAGGAATCATCCTGAGCGGAGGGGGTGCCTTGCTCAAAGGACTGGATGATGTGATCCGCGAGAGGACAACTCTTCCGGTAAGCGTTGCAGATAATGCGCTGTTCTCCGTCGCAGAGGGCACCCGAATGATCATCGAAGATTTTAAAAATTATAAAAATCTCCTCATGTCACGTTCGTGACTAATATTCCCCAACAAGCATTGCTTATTTGTTTCGATTTAGGTAAACTAACCTACTAAATTTTAATAAATTAACAGAAATAAATGAGAAGCTTCTATTTACCGTTTATCCTGCTGCTGTTGATGCATTTGCCTTTGGCATCATCAGAGGCGTGGATTGACTCAACGATTGAGTATACGATCAATACGAAATTTGAAAAGGCTTTCCTGGTCATTAAGCATCAGCTGGAATCAAATCCGGACGATTATCGGGCACATTTTTATTTTGCTGCGACCCTGAATTCACGAATGACACATTTTGAAAATCAGGAAGATGGGATTCTGTTCGAACGATCGATCGACAGTACTATTTATCTCGTGGAACAACATCTGATTTCTGCTGATACCCTTACTGCCTCCCGTCATGCTGAATTATTATTTTATCTCGCCAGTGCGTATGGATATCTGGCTTATTTCCAGGGCCGGTCCGGCATGTGGATTCCGGCACTCTCAAACGGTATCAAAGCCAATAATCTTTTTAACGATGCGGTGGAAATTGATTCAACCATGTATGATGCCTATCTGGGTATCGGAACATTCAAGTACTGGCGTTACAGTAAGCTCGCCTTTATCAGCTGGTTACCTTTTATCCCTGATGATCGGGATGAAGGTATTGACCTGATCCGTAAATGTATTTCGTACCACACCCGCAGTCAGTATCTGGCAATGCACCAATTGACCTATATCCTGGTGGATTATGGCGAGACTGAAGAAGCTGTCGAACTTGGTCAAGAGCTGGTTCGGCGTTATCCTCGAAGTCAGTTCATGTGGTGGGCCGCATCCCGGGCTTATGAAAAAAATGAGGAGTATGATCAGGCTGTGCGTTCCTATAAGCGGCTGATGGAATTGCTGGAAACAGATCCTGACGTAAATCCAAACCATGTGGTTAAATGTGGTCTGAAACTGGCTGAGGTATATCGATTGTCGGGAGAATATGCTCAATGTTATGCTGTCTGCGAAGATCTGATTGACCGGATCCGGACACTTGATCTTTCAGATAAAAATGACCGCCTGTCCAGTGTCACAGATCTGATGGATACCTGCCGCGATAACCTACCGGAGTCAAGCCGATAAAATCCTTTTAACTTGACATATTTTTGCTAAATCTATAATTTCTTACATAAATTGTGCCAAAGATTCAGGATCCTCAAGATAACGAAAGGCAAGAATGGTTCATTTATCACAAACGATGCGGCTGGAGCAGCGACTCTCACCACAGCAGATACTGTTGTCAACCTTGCTGCAGCTGCCAATTCTGAATCTGGAACAGAAAATACAGACCGAGCTGGAACTCAATCCCGTACTTGAGGAGGGCCTGGAAGAAGACCAGGAACTGGAACTCACAGCAGAAGATCCAGACTCAGATGAGGAATCTGAGGTCCAGAAGGAAATCGAGATAACCGAAGAATCGAATAACAGTGATCTGGATCTTAAGGAACTGAAAGAGGCCCAGGAAGATATTGATTGGGAGACCATGCTCAATGATGATGAATCATATGAGATCAGGATCCCAAGAGATAAGAATGAGGAAGAATACGAACGGCCAGAGGTTGTTGTCACCACAATGACCGAATATCTGCTCGAACAGCTGAATTACTTATCCCTGAGTGAGACTGAACATAAGATCGGCGAATATCTGATCTGGAATATTCGGGATGATGGTTATCTGGATGAACATCTTTCTCTCGAAAGCGTTGCCCAAATATTGGAATGCGATATCGAACTGGTTGAAAGCGTATTATCCCGAATTCAGCATTTTGATCCTCTCGGGATCGGTGCACGAAACTTAAGAGAATGTCTTCTCGCACAGTTGACCGGTGAATCGGGGCACAGAGATCTGGCCGTAATCCTGGTACGGGATCATTTTGAAGATTTCAAGAATAAAAGATATGAAAAATTGCTCAGTGATCTGCAGGTTAAACGTGAGGATCTCAAGGATGCTATAGAAGAAATTGCCCGGTTGAACCCGAAACCGGGTGAAGGCTTATATAACTCAAAACACAATTATATCATACCGGATTTTATCGTAGAAAAAGTAGAGGATGAATTTGTTGTGTCACTCAATGACTGGAATATTCCCCCTCTGCGCATCAGTAAAACCTACAAGCACCTTTTGCAGGATAAAAAGCAGACAGATCGCGAAACCAAGCAATACATCCGTAAAAAGATCGAATCGGCAAAATGGTTCATTAATTCGATCTATCAGCGGAAGGTAACCATGCTCAATGTCATGCAGGCGATCCTGGAGAAGCAGTACGATTTTTTTGCCCGTGGTCCGGCACATATAAAACCGCTGATCATGCGCGAGATCGCTGAAATTATCAATATGGATATCTCAACCGTCAGCCGGGTTGTAAATGGAAAATATGTTCAGACCGATTACGGGGTTTTCGAACTGAAATATTTTTTTAACGAGCGCATAGAAACCGATGATGGCGAAGAAATCTCAACCCGAAAGATAAAAAACCGTATCCGCGAGATGGTCGAAAAAGAAGATCCCGGTAAACCGATGAGTGATGATAAGATTTCCGGCATTCTCTCCAAGGAAGGATTTCCCGTCGCCAGAAGAACGGTGGCAAAATACCGCGAGCAACTCAACATACCGGTTGCAAGGCTTCGAAAAAATATCTAGTTTACATTTTTCCTGTCATAAAAAGGAATTCCTATGATTGATCATGCAACAAATGTTATTTATGGGACGACTATTGTCGGCATCAGAAATAATGGTGTAACCGCGATGGGTGGCGACGGCCAGGTTACTCTGGGCAATGCGGTTATGAAGCGAAATTCGCGAAAAGTACGAAAAATTTATAATGATACCATCTTGGCCGGTTTTGCCGGCGCGGCGGCTGATGCTTTCAGTCTGTTTGAGCGCTTTGAGGAAAAACTGGAGCGTTTTTCAGGAAACCTGCCCAAGGTGGTGGTCGAACTGGCCAAAGACTGGCGGACAGATAAGTATCTCCGGCGACTTGAGGCCTTGCTGGCAATTATGGATAATAAATATACCTATCTGGTTTCAGGTACCGGTGACGTTATCGAACCGGAAGATGGAATTATCGCCATCGGATCAGGTGGTAACTTCGCCCTGGCGGCAGCAAGAAGCCTGGTTCGCCATTCGGATCTGGATGCCCGCAAGATTGTGGAAGAATCACTCAAAATTGCCTCAGAAATCTGTATTTATACAAATGATAATATAACTATCGAGCATCTTTAAATGAAAGAACTTACACCGCAACAGATCGTCAAGGAACTTGATAAATATATCATCGGTCAGAATATGGCCAAAAAAATGGTAGCCATCGCGCTGCGTAACCGCTGGCGGCGCCAGATGGTGAAAGGCCGGATACGGGATGAGATCATGCCCAATAACATCATTCTCATCGGCCCAACAGGTGTCGGAAAGACCGAAATCTCGCGCAGACTGGCAAAACTCGCCGAGGCTGCTTTTATAAAAGTGGAGGCTTCTAAATTTACCGAAGTTGGCTATGTCGGCCGGGATGTGGAGTCGATCATTCGCGATCTGACGGATATCAGCGTCCAGATGATCCGGGAGGAGCAAACCAAGAGGGTTGAAAAAAAGGCACATGAAATGGCCATAGAGCGTGTATTAGATATTCTACTGCCGCCTATTTCGGGAAAACCAAAGCCGGTTGGTGAAATGCAGGAAGAAGATGATCTGGAACTCCGTCATCAACGCACCCGCGAAAAACTGCGTTCTCAGCTGCTGGAAGGAAAACTGGACGATCGTCTGGTTGAGATAGATGTCCCGGCAGATGCCTCGCCGATGATGCAGATATTCACGCCCGTTGGTATCGAGGAAATGGGTATGAATTTACAGGATCTGTTCGGGGGGTTGATGCCGAAAAAAGTTAAAAAAAGGCGTACCACCGTACCGGAAGCGCTTAAAATTCTGACACAACAGGAAGCACAAAAACTAATAGATATGGAAGAAGTCGTCCGTGAGGCAAAGCACAGAGTGGAAAATTCGGGTATCGTATTTCTCGATGAGATCGACAAGATTGCCGGTTCCGGTGGCGGCGGCCATGGTCCGGATGTCTCCCGCGAAGGTGTTCAGCGCGATCTGTTGCCGGTAGTGGAGGGTACGTCGGTTGTCACAAAATATGGCGTGATCAAAACAGATCACATCCTGTTTATTGCTTCAGGTGCTTTTCATGTGTCGAAACCGTCGGATCTTATTCCGGAATTGCAGGGGCGCTTTCCGATCCGCGTTGAGTTAAGCAGCCTTTCGGAAAAAGATTTCGTGCAGATTCTCACTGAACCGGAGAATGCCCTGATCAAACAATATACAGCCTTACTCGAAACAGAAAAAGTAAAGCTGACATTTACCAGTGAAGCGATAACGGAAATAGCCCGGATTGCAGCTGTGGTCAATTCAAAAACCGAAAATATCGGTGCCCGTCGCCTGCATACTATTATGTCAACACTACTGGAAGAGATCCTCTATAAAGTTCCGGAGATGAAACAAAAAGTGATCAATATTGACCTTAAAATGGTAAAAGACAAACTGGATGCCATCGTCCAGGATGAGGATCTGAGTAAATATATTTTATAGTGTTACGAGAGATCCGGATAAAAACCGGCCCATATGTTGACACTTTAATAATGACCGTTAGGCCTTAAAGTTATCCTTCCGGAGGGATCTTCCTGACTCTAAATCCGGATGCGGCAACCAGGAGGATCTTTATCAAAAAGATCCCGTTCCGGGACAAGATGACTTTTTATATTCGTTTTTATTATATCATTTGTATTAGCACACAGTCAACACAGGACTAATAAATCATCGGGTGGTTTGTCCTGTGACAATAAACGAATACTTTTTTGATACAATCTATTGATCGCGCACAAGGAGTCTGAAAATTGAAAAAAGATTTTTTATCGATCGCCGATTATTCCCGGGATGAAATCGAATCCGTCTTTGATCTGACCAGGGAACTCAAGGAAAAAACCAAGCGCGGGGAAACCCATCATCATTGTACCGGTAAAACGATGGCAATGATTTTTGCCAAACCATCAGCCCGGACGCGGATTTCTTTTGAAACAGGCATGTATCAGTTGGGAGGGTATGCCCTATATCTTGCACCGACCGATATAGGCGTGGGTAAACGTGAAGCAGTCAAGGATATTGCCAGGGTAATATCCCGGTATAACGATATTATCATGGCCAGATTATTCGAACATGCGCACATTTTGGAATTGGCGGAATATTCCAGTGTTCCCGTGATCAATGGCCTGACTGACTACAATCATCCCTGTCAGATTATGGCTGATATTTATACCGTTCTGGAACATCGTAAACATTTGGATGATCTGAAGATTGTATATCTGGGTGACGGAAATAATGTGGCAAATTCATGGATAAACCTTTCCGCCAAACTTCCCATGCATCTGACGATCTGTTCACCTTCCGGTTACGAACCTGATGCGGCTACTTTAAATTATGCGCGTGAAGCAGGGATCAGCACCGTGGAAGTTGAATCTGACCCTGTGATAGCGGTTCGTAATGCAGATGTAGTTTATACTGATGTCTGGGCTTCCATGGGGCAGGAAGCGGAGACGGCGAAACGAAAAAAGGTATTTTCCGGCTATCAGCTAAATACCGGTTTACTTAAACATGCAAAGCCTGATGCCTATGTGATGCATTGTCTGCCTGCCCATCGGGGTGATGAGATCACCGATGAAGTTATCGATGGCAAGCAATCAATCGTATTTGATGAAGCCGAGAACCGGATGCATGTCCAGAAAGCAATCATTGTCAAATTGCTCAGTTAATGCCCATGCCAGATCTCGAAGTAAAAACACTTTCAGAAGATGAGTATCCCCTGTGGAATGCATTTGTCCTCAATGCGCCCCAGGGGACTTTTTTTCACCAATCAGCGTGGACCGAAATTATCTCGCTGGCCACCGGAAGGCCTCTCCGGATAATCGTATGTAAGCGGGGGGAGGATATCCTTGCCGGACTCATCCTGTTTGATAACCTTAAATGGGGATTGAACATGGCAACCCCGGTACCGCTTATCCCTTTTAATGGCCCTCTTTTAGGCGTGATGGATCAAGCCGGTGAACACAAAGTGATCGCCAGAACCTTGCAATACAGCGAGCTTTTTGTCCGGTTTCTGACAAAATATTATGACTTCTGGATTCTGGATACAGGATTCGGATTTCATGATATCCGGAGTTTCCAATGGGCCGGCTGTAAACTGGAACCCGTTTATACTTACCAGAAAAAGATGGCCGCTGGTATTGAACTGGAGGATACCTATAACCAGAGTCTGAGAAGAAAAATAAAGGAATCTGAAGACCTGGGTATTTCAGTGAAACAGGTCGACTACACAGAAAAATTTCTTGATTTGTATCAAAAAAGTTATAACCGACATGATATAAATCCGCCGGTCGGGAAAGCGATGATCAAAAAGATCCTGACGATGATCATCAAATTGCCTCAGATCAAACTGTTTGTCGCCGAGTTAGAAAACAAAATTCTTGCCGGCCGTGTGATTCTGGAAGACCAGAATGCCATTTATGATCTGATGGCAGGAGGGGATGATCCTACAGGTCTCGGGGCTACATACACGGTCCATACTGTTTTAAGTAAGTATGCCAAAACGGAAAAGCATTTCGATTTTATGGGTGCCGGTCATCCTGGCGTCGAACAGTTTAAACGCAGTTTCGGCGGCAAACTTGAACTGGGATTTCGGTTGACCGGTAAAGTGAGATTTCCACTATCGTTTCTTATAAACATGCGTAACGCCAATTTAACCAGGAGAAGAAAATTGTGAATCTCTTCTTTCTAACCGATAAGGAAAAGGACACAAGGCTACAATATACTATTCAGTTTATCACCGGGATCCTGGGCTATCCCCATGGGAGTGGTACGCAATTGGGGAAAAGTGGACAGGGAAGTGTGGTGATACATTATGGAAACCGGGAGATCAAAAAAATACCCGCAAATACAACAGTGATCGAAATCTATGACAGCGGAATGCTTTATAATCTGGATGAACTTGAAAAAACAGTGGATCTTTTTGAATGGCGCAGTAGGGCTCTGCCCATTCTTGGCCCTCAGGTATCAGAGGAAAATCTGAAAGGCTGGCGGTTCAACCGGGTAACGGGGTTTTATGTCCGTGACAAAGGTCAACGAATTTTAATATCTTTCGATATTATTGCCAATATTTTTTACCATTTAAGCCGCTTTGAGGAAAAATGGCGGCATTTTGCCGAGGAGACAATCACTGATCACTCGACCTCAGTACTTGCACGGCATCAGGGACTGGAAGACCCGTTGGTAGACGCCCTGG